>LAZR01000151.1_pt1 | contig 87242 bp, 74 predicted proteins | sample 329461 | NCBI WGS metagenome assembly LAZR01 (sample SAMN03002196, study PRJNA259156) | marine sediment metagenome | biome: sea floor; feature: Hydrothermal impacted sediments; material: marine sediment; isolation source: Loki non-amplified sample from Loki's castle hydrothermal vent sediment ... | reverse complement strand
TAGCCGGCCATTCCGGTGGCCACCTCCGTCACACCTTCTGACGTCCGATTTTCCACCACCAGCGCGGACACTACCTGTCGTCCTGGCCAGATGCCGAAATATCGAGCCGTCGAAATCGCCGCGCAGCGGAATGGGCATTGCCATGGCAAACTTCCGCTTGACACAGTGATTGAGAATTCTACCGGCTTGGGATCCCCAAGAGAGTCACGCTCGATGCTCGCTGGTATGGGTCAAGTCGACACGAATTACAGGGTGATAGCTGCCTCATGCGATTGAATCTCGACAGGCTGATGGGTCAGGCCAGCAAACTTCGACGAAAGGGCGATCTGGCGCAGGCCAGTCAGCTTTATCTGACAATCCTCGAAGCGTATCCCGGAAACCAGCGCGCGTCGAAGGCGCTCGAACAGCTGCGAACTGAGGCCATCGATCCGCCAGTGGAAACGTTGAGGGATTTGGAATCCCTATATCAGAAAGGCGAATTTGCCGACGTCGCTGAGACGGGTGAGCGGCTCGCGCAGGACTTTCCACGGTCTTTCACCCTTTGGAATATTATTGGAGCGGCAAACCAGGCTCTCGGTCGAACCAATGCCGCAGAGGCGAATTTTCGCCGAGCCCTCGACATCAATCCGCAGGACGCCGATGCACACAACAATCTTGGGGTGATCCTCAAAGCCCAGAATAGAACCGGAGAAGCACTCGAAAGCTATCAACGCGCCACGTTGTTCAACCCGAACCACGCTGACGCTCTCGTAAATCTGGGAAATCTTGTCAAAGATACGGGTCGCGTTGATGACGCGCTGACCTACTATGCCAAAGCACAGCGAATAAACCCGGGGGATGCCACGATATACTATAATATTGCCGGGACGCTTCAAGAAAAAGGTGAAGTAGAGGAATCCGTTCGTCACTATCTTCGAGCGCTCGAACTCGCTCCCGATTACCACAAGGCGCGAGCGCAGCTTCTGCACCAGCTGGCGCATCTGTGCGACTGGGATCGACTGCAATCCTTCAGCACGGACACGGCGACCCTGGGGATCGTCGGCGAGCCGGTCGAGCCGTTCGCTTTGTTGTTCCTGGAAGACTCGCCCTCGCGCCAGCGTATCCGCTCGGAACGGTTTGCCGCTAAGAGGTTCGAGGCGAGCCCCCTCCCCATACCGATTCGGACTGTCGTTCCGCGGAAAAACTTGCGCATCGGTTATTTCTCAGCCGATTTTCACAGCCACGCGACCATGTATCTTCTCTCCCAGGTCCTGCTGGGGCATGATCGAAGTTCGTTCGAGATTTACATCTATTCCTATGGCGCCAAGCAGGACGAATGGATCACGCCCACCCTGAAGAACGCCGTTACCCGTTTTCAGGATGTGCGGGAATTGTCCGATCTTGATCTGGCCGGCCTTGCCCGTCGTGATGCTCTCGACATCGCCGTCGATCTGAAAGGCTATACGCGGAATTCGCGGTCTGGCATTTTCTCGCACCGCCTGGCGCCGATCCAGATCAGTTATCTCGGATATCCCGGTACGATGGGCGCCCGCTTCATCGATTACATCGTCGCGGATGACGTGATCATTCCGCCCTCGCACCGTGAACACTATACCGAGAACGTCATATACCTTCCCCATTCGTATCAGCCGACCGACAATAGCAGAGAAATTCCGGACAAGCCGTCGAGCCGCCAGCAATTCGGACTACCGCCAGACGGCTTCGTCTTTTGCTGCTTCAATGCGACCTACAAGATCACCCTGCGCGAATTCGCCATCTGGATGCGCCTTCTCGGCAAGGTGGATGGAAGTGTTCTTTGGCTGTTGCGATCCAACAAGTGGGCCGAAGCGAACCTCCGTGCGGCGACCAAGGCGCACGGAATCGATGAATCACGGCTCGTCTTCGCGGAACGGCAGCCGCATCTTGAGCATCTGGCGCGGCACCGGCATGCGGATCTTTTCCTCGACACGTTCAACGTCAATGCCCATACGACGGCAAGCGATGCTCTATGGGCCGGGCTGCCGATCGTCACGAGAATGGGCGAGCAATTCGCGGCAAGAGTGGCCGCGAGCGTCTTGCATGCCGCAGGGCTTCCAGAACTGATAACCGATTCCGACGAGGCCTATGAGATGCTCGCCCTCGACCTGGCGACGGATCGATGCAAGCTCGACGTGATCAAGCAGAAGCTTTCCGACAATCGTCTCACCCAGCCGCTGTTCGACAGCAGACGCTATACGAAACATCTGGAAGCTGCCTATCGGCAGGCCTGTCAGCGCTATATCGACGGCAAGGCAGTCGATACGATCCGGGTAGAAGATGATAGGGCGGGGTAATTGCCCAGACGACAAATCGATCTCTTGGTCGCAGCGACCGTAAGATCGGCCAACCGCACCTTGTTGCTTGGCGCAAATTGCACCCCGCAAGACCTCAAGGGTGGCTCAGACACGCCTCAGAAAACCGTCCGGTGAGGCCGTGATCATCAGCTTGTGCTCGATGTCCTTGTCGGTCTCAAAGTGCAGGGGGTGGCCGTCTCGGCCACTCCGTCCGGTGGTGTTCAGCGCCTCCATGTACTCCCAGACCGCTGTCTTGGGGTTGTTACCTTTGCCCCATGGACGATCGGCGCACATGTCCGCGGGAAGATTCTCCACGCCGCTGTCCCAAACCACGCAATAACACCCCCTGGACGTCAACGGGGCATACAGTTCAAGCTCCTCCAGAACATGCGCGTGGGTGTGATTGGAGTCCAGGAACACCATGACACGCTCATAGCCATCGGCATGAGCGTAAATTGCCTCTGCCGACTCCCGCGAAGTGGACGATCCTTCGAGCAAATGGATCATGCGTCGCAGCGGATGGGCATCCAAGCCTTCGCGGTTATGCGCTCTGATGTCGATATCGACGCCGACGACCTTGCGCCGGCTCGCCTTCGGGTCGATCACGGTCCCGGCTTCGACTGCATCGCAATAATCGAGCAGCGCCAACATCGAGGCGCTCATGATCAAGGATCCGCCGTGAGCAATGCCGGTCTCGACGATCAGGTCGGGGCGGCACGCCCAGATCAATTCCTGGATGGCATAGATGTCCTGAGGCACCTGAATGATCGGCCGTCCAAGCCAGCTGAAATTCTGCGCGTAGCGATGCCGGATGGCCTCGCGAATCCAGATATTGCTCAGTCCGATAAAATCTCGGTCTTCACCGGCATCGCGGATATTCGATGCCACGAAATTGCGAAACTGTTCAGCGGGGTCCATCTCGTCTCCAATCGGCGCGCATTCCGAGGCGTCCTGTCGGCCCTGGCAGGCCCTGCAGTAAGGCGAATCGGCAGCAACGCACAAGCGGATGCTTCAAGGGCCAGGCGCGGCGTCGGTGATGGTCGGGCAGAGAGGGGTGCAACGTGGCGGTGGCGAAGACCGCCGACGTTGGCAATGATCACCCACAGGCTCGCACCGCCATCTGGAATCGACGAAGCCGCCGTCCGTCCGGCTTATCATCAGGCCCACACAAGCGAGTCTCCCTTAAGTCAATCAGGTGATTCTCGGGGACTTCTGGCAGATCTTGATGCAGCGTCATTCACCGTTTTCATCTGTAGCGCCATGCAAATCGGCGCATGCAGAAGCCCGGAATAAGGCATGAAAGTCGTTATCCTGGCGGGCGGCCGCGGCTCGCGACTGGCCGAGGAAACCTCGGTGCGGCCGAAGCCACTAGTGGAGATCGGCGAAAAGCCGATCATCTGGCACATCATGAGCATCTACGCCCATTTTGGCTTCAAGGATTTCATCGTCTGTGCCGGCTACAAGGGCTACCAGATCAAGGAATATTTCGCGAACCTCGTTCTGCACCACAGCGACGTTACGGTAGATCTCGGCCGGAACCTGATCCACTATCACCAATCGGACAAGCTCGATTGGCGCGTCAGCGTGATCGACACCGGTCTCGACACTATGACAGGCGGGCGGCTGAAGCGCGCCAAGCCGTATCTTACGCCGGGCGAGCCCTTTTGCATGACTTATGGTGATGGGGTCGCCGACGTGGACGTGGCCCGCGAAGCTGCATTTCATCGCGCGCACGGGCTCAAGGCGACAATGTGTACCGTGGCACCACCCGGCCGTTTCGGCACGGTCAATATCGAGGGCGAACGCGTCTCGGCCTTCGTGGAGAAGCCCACGGCCGACACGCAACGCATCAATGGCGGCTTCTTCGTCCTGCAACCGGAGGTGCTCGATCTCATCGAGGGCGACGGCACGGTATGGGAGAGCGGGCCGCTGGAACGGCTGGTCGCCGAAGGCCAACTCGCCTCCTTTCGCCATGATGGCTTTTGGCGTCCCATGGACACGCTGCGCGAACGTATTCACCTCGACGAAATGTGGAATGCCGGCGCCGCGCCATGGAAGATCTGGACGTGACCGGATTCTGGACCGGCCGCCGCGTCCTCGTCACCGGTCATACCGGCTTCAAGGGCGGCTGGCTCTGTCTGTGGCTGGAGCGCCTGGGGGCGCAGGTGACCGGCGTTGCCCGCGCGCCCGAGACCGAGCCGGCGCTTTATCACCTGCTTGGCCCCTGGAACGGCCGGGACCATCATCTCGCCGACATCCGCGATCTCTCGGCGCTGGCGCCGCTGGTAAATACGGCGCGCCCGCAAGTGGTGTTTCATCTGGCTGCCCAGCCGTTGGTGCGGCGGTCCTATGCCGAACCGGTCGAGACCTTCGAGACCAATGTCATGGGCACGGTGAATCTTCTTGCGGCCATTCGTGGGGCGCCGGATGTGCAGGCTGTGGTGGTGGTGACCACCGACAAGGTCTATGCCCATCGCGATGATGGTCGTCCGTTTGACGAGGACGACCGGCTCGGCGGCAATGATCCCTACAGCTGTTCGAAGGCCTGTGCCGAACTCGTCGTCCAGGGTTTCCGCGACAGTTTCTTCGGTTCGGGCGGCCCGGCACTGGCCACCGCCCGCGCCGGCAATGTGGTCGGCGGCGGCGACTGGTCGGAGGATCGGCTGGTGGCCGATTGCGTGCGTTCGCTCGAAGCGGGGAGGCCCGTCCATCTACGCGCGCCGCGCTCGATCCGGCCCTGGCAGCATGTGATTGAGCCGCTGGCGGGCTATCTGAAACTGGCGCAGGCGTTGACGGAGGAGCCGGCCCGCGCGCCGCAGACTGTGAATTTCGGTCCGGACCCGGATCAGTCCGCCACAGTAGCCGAGATGGCGGAGCGGCTCGCCGCCGCTTGGGGCGCTGCCGAAGCCTGGCTTGCCGACGAGGGATCGCATCCGCCCGAGGCGAAGGCGTTGCGTCTGCGCTCGGATCGCGCCGCCGAGGCACTGGGCTGGCGACCGCGCCTATCGCTGGACGAAACCCTTACCTGGACCGCCGACTGGTATCGCGCTCACCGCGCCGGTGCCGACATGCGCGAATTCACGACGGCGCAGATTGCCGCCTATGAAGAGCGGGCGTCGCGATGAGATTCATTGAGACGAAGGTGGCCGGCGCCTGGGAGATCGAGATCGAGCCACTCTCCGACGAGCGGGGTTTTTTTGCGCGCGCGTTTTGCGCGGAAACCTTCGCGACGCGAGGGCTGATGGATCGATTCGTTCATGCCGACATTTCCTTCAACCCCTCCCGGGGCACGCTGAGAGGGATGCATCTCCAGGCTCCTCCGAGGGCTGAGATCAAGCTCGTTCGCGCCGTGCGCGGCCGAATTTTCGATGTCGCCGTGGATCTGCGACCGCAGTCGCCGACCTATCTCGGCCATGCCGCCGTCGAACTCGACGCGAGCCGCTGGAACGCCCTCTATGTGCCCGCCGGCTGTGCCCACGGGTTCCTTACCCTCGAAGACGATTGCGAGGTCCTCTACCTCGTCTCCGAGATCTACGCCCGCGACCTCGCCCGCACCTTCCGCTGGAACGATCCCGCCTTCGGCGTGAACTGGCCGGCCGAACCCCAGATCATCTCGGCCCGTGATGCCAATGCAGAGGACTTCAAGCCATGAACGCTCCCTTCGATCCCGCAAAGCTGCCTGCCAGCGCGCCCACCACAGTCATGGAGGCGCCGTCCGATGTGACGCTGAGCATCTGCGTCCCCACCTACAATCGCGCGCGCTTCCTCGAACATCTCTTTCCGCATCTGGCCGAGGCGAGCCAGGCCTTCGACTTCACCTATGAAATCGTCGTCTCGGACAATGCTTCGCCGGACGATACGGCCACCGTGGTCGAGCGCTTCCAGGCGGACGGCTTGCCGATCCGCTATTTCCGTCAGGAAGAGAACAAGGTTCTTTCCAATCTCCTCAGCGCCTTCCACCACGCGCGGGGACGCTATCTCGTCTATCTGGCGGATGATGATCTGATCGTACCGGAGGCGCTGGCCGACAACATCCGCTTCATGCTGGCCAATCCGGAGATCCGGGCCTGCTACACCCCGTGGGACATCTACGACGATGTGAACAAGGCCTCGCATCAGTTGTTTTATCAGTTGGATACCGAGCTCGCTGTCTTCCATCCCGGTCAGGAGGTAGATCTGCTCAATATGCTCGTCAAAAATCACATCATCCCGGAGATCGCGATCTACCGGGCCGATGCCGTGCGCTGCATCGTCTCGGCGCCACGCTTCTGTTACTGGGCGTTCAGCTATCTCGCCACAATCGCCGCGCAAGGGCCGATCGCCTTCCGGCAGATGCCCTACTACCGCTCGGTGACACTGTCGCCCGTCATGCCCAACCGGTCCCAGGAAGGGACCGCCGACAACCTGTCCAACTGGGACAGCTTCCGAGGTGGCATCGAATACATGATTTTCAGCCTACTGCGCCGGCACAACGTAACCCCCGACGCGGAAGTACGGCTGGCGTTCCGCGACATGGTGGACAGCTTTCTGCAATTGCGTATGCGCGTGACCTTAAGACTGTGGCTGGGCCGCCGGGATTATATCCGCGCCTATGAAATCCTCTGCCGCCTGAACTATCTCAACCCCAACGCGATCGAGGGGATCGACAATCTGGAGAAGCTGTCGCCGTTGATCATGGCGCAGACGCTGGCGCGCCTCGCCAACGGCATCGCCGGCATCGACCGCGTAGTGCTGGCCGGTATCGGCGACAGCGATGCCGTCGGGACCATGTTGCGGGATCTGGGGCTGGAGGAGCGTATCCGGGTTGAAGCCGCCTCGGATGCGCCTGACGAAGGCGCCCGGACTGGCTGCCTTGTCTTCATTGGACAAGAGGATCTGCGCCAGGATTTTGTGGATCAAGGCTATGAACCCGGGCTCATCGTCAGCGAAAGGAATATCGGCGCCAATATCCTGATCTAAGCGACTCCCTCGCCCGCTGGCCGAAGACCTCTTCCAGGCTCTCACAAGCCGACTCGTGTCCGCTTGCCGCCGCGGCTAAAGTCGAGCATTGACCGACCAGCCGCCTCGGTGGCGCTGGACCGCATTGGAGGCGAACGAGTGAGATCCACCCGACGCAAAGGAGCGATCCGGTGAACTGCAGGCACTGCGGCGGCGCCCTTCGTCTGCCGTTTCTCGATCTCGGCAGCGCTCCGCCCTCCAACGCCTACCTCACCGAGGAGGCGCTGCTGGAGCCGGAAATCTGGTTTCCACTGCGGCTGCTGGTCTGTGGCAGCTGCTGGCTCGTGCAGACCGAAGATCACGCCGGCCGCGCCGCACTGTTCACCGATGACTACGCCTATTTCAGCTCGTTTTCGTCTTCCTGGCTGGCGCATGCGAAGCGGTATGTGGAAGCGATGATCGCACGCTTCGGCCTCGGGGCCGAAAGTTCGGTCGTCGAGATCGCAGCCAATGACGGTTATCTCCTGCAATATGTCGCCGCCGCCGATATCCCCTGCTATGGGATCGAACCGACCGCCGGCACAGCCGCATCGGCGCGCGTCAAAGGACTCGAGATCATCGAGAGCTTCTTCGGCAATGCGCTGGCCGAAACCTTGGTTGAGCAGGGCCGACAAGCCGACCTCATAGCGGCAAACAACGTGCTGGCGCATGTGCCGGACATCAACGACTTCGTGGCGGGTTTCGCCAGGTTGCTGAAGCCGAGTGGCGTTGCCACATTCGAGTTCCCGCATCTTCTAATGATGGTGCGGGACAACCAGTTCGATACCGCCTACCACGAACACTATTCCTACCTGTCACTGACAGTGGTGGAGCGCATCTTCACCCTCAGCGGACTGTTGGTTTTCGACGTCGAGGAACTGCCGACCCACGGTGGCAGCCTGCGGGTGTTCGCCCAGCGCCGCGATACCGCCGCCCATCCCGTGTGCGCATCCGTTCCGGCGCTACGGGAGCGGGAAGCAAACGCGGGCATGAGCGACGCCGATTTCTATCGCGGTTTTCAGGTCGAGGCCGAGCGGGTCAAGGACGATCTGACGCGCTTCCTGATCGATGCCAAGCGCCAAGGCCTGACCGTTGGCGCGTACGGCGCGGCGGCCAAGGGCAACACACTTCTCAACTTCGCCGGCGTGAAACGCGACCTTCTGCCCTATGTCGTGGATAAGAACCCAGTCAAACAGGGACGGTTCCTGCCCGGCAGCCGCATTCCGATCGTCTCGGAAGATCATTTGCGGGCATCGCGGCCAGACCGTGTCCTGATCCTGCCCTGGAACCTCGCCGATGAGGTCATGGCTCAATTGGCTTACATCCGCGAGTGGGGTGGCGCCTTCGTAACTGCCGTGCCGAGGATGAACCTTATCTGACGGTCCGCGGAAAGAGGTTGTCGACGCAAGCCCAGCGCATCTGGGTCGAAGGACGCTTACGAGGCGATTGTTCGCGTCTCGTCGCGCGGGCGCGACGTCTGCCATGGTTCAGATCCGACCGAGGGGGCGAGGCTTGGATCGTCTGGAAAGCAGGCGCGGAAATGACCGATGCTGCCCTTCGATCGGCTTTCGGAGAGCAGATGCGCACTGTCCCTCCTGCCCGCTTCTTGCGGGTCCGCGCCTAAGCTGGAGAGGAACCAGGCGCGCGAATTGCGTCCCAGCGCTGCTGCGAAATCACGACGGCGGCGGGGTTGGGCAGCCAATCGTGCATAGGTCTCGGCGAAGACACCCAGCGTGGTCGCGGGCTCGCGTGACCTTGCCATATCGGCAGCCGCCGCTGCTCCGAGCTTCGCCACCTCGCCGGGATTTTGCCGTATCCGGTCGAGCAACGAGGCGCACTGGAAGACATCCCCCACGACGAAGCCGTTACGGCCATCGCACACGATATCTCGTTCGGCCGGGTTGTCCCACACGATGGGCGTAGCTCCCATCGACATGGCTTCAACCAGTGCGTTCTCGCCGGTGCCGTAGTGGCCTGGGCTCAGGAGATAAAAGAAGACGTCGATCCCTTTCAGGACCGTGCGCGGATCGTTGGCATAGCCCTCGAACCGAATTCTCTCGGGATATCGCATAGCGGCGGCGCGGGCCGCGACCTCCCCCGTTGGGTCAAGGTGACCCCACATGGAGACGCGAATGTCACCGTCCATCGTATCGATCACATCGAAGATAGCCGGGTGCATTTTGATGAAATCGAGCGTGCCGAGATAGCCGTAGCGCAAAGGGTGCCAGGGGCTCACCCGGCGCTGGGTCGAGGCGAAGCCGAAGCCCGAATTAGCGATGCCGAACACCTCCGGTCGTGCCTCCACCAACGGCAAGAGATTGGTCGCTTCCAGTGAGCAGGGAGAGGTGAAGAGCGTACGATCCGCCTCAGCCAAAAGGCCAGCCGGAATGAGCGGCTGGCCAAGACCCGAAATATGGACCCATAGCGCCAGACGCATCGCCGGGAGGGGTGTGGTGGCGAGCGAATGATAGACACGGGGATGGTTCCACCATTCCACTTGCACCACATCCGCCGCTTCCACCAGATCGCAAAGCCGCATGCTGCCGGGGCGGACAACAATGTGCCCGCCAGCCTCCGCGATGCGCCTGACGAAGGTAGTGTCGCGCGGCTCTTCCAGGAGAACGTATGTATGGCACAGGTGACGCCCTCCGTCCGCAGGCTCGTCTCGGCTGGCTTCGGCCAGCACGGCGTGGGCCTTGCCGACGCCGCCACCAAGATGAGCGCAGATGTGGAGGATGTTCACTCAGCCGCTTCCAATATCGGCCGCCGTCCGCCGGGCGCCGCGATCGCAGGATCGAGCGTGACCTCTGCTTTGAATTTGGCCAGAAGCTCGACTCGATAGGGATCGATATTGTCCGGAAGGCAGTGACTGAGTTGGCCGCAACCGCTGCAGACGTTATTTTCGCAACGCTTGCCTTCCAAGTGCTGCAGGCGCAGCGCGTTCATAGCGTTGGAATTCCAGATCGCCTTCATCGACGTCGTCCTGACGTCGCCAATGATCAGCTTGCGCCCCCAGTCGAGAAAGCAGGAACTGACGAGCCCATCGGCATTCACCGAATAACCATAGAAAATGTAGGGACAGGTCTGCGTCGTCGCGACCGGCTGCTGGTAGATCCCTTGAGTGATCTTGACTCCCGTGTGGGCTTCGATGTCGAACTCCGGCCAGCAAGGCGCGAAGTTTTCAATGAAGATGCGATCGCAATGGTCGCCGAAGGTGTCAAAGAATTCCTGCCGCTGCGCCTCGGTGATCAGCTCGCCGGGGATCTTGACCACCACTTCGCACTGGCCCTTGTTTTCGTAGAGCCATTTGACGTTCGTGACGAAGCCTTCGAAGTCGAAATCGAAGCCAGTGAAGCGCCTGTATTGCTCGCGCGTCATGCCGTCGACGGAAATGTTGATTTTGTCGAGGCCGGCTTTCAGTACCGGGCCGAGGCGTTCCGGGGTCAGGAAGGTTCCGTTGGTGGTGGTGTCGATATAGTCCACATACCCGCTCGCCTTGGCATAGGCGATCATGTCGGCGAGGCGCTTGTTCAGGAACGGCTCGCCGTCCTTATATAACCGCAACACCTTGATGGGTTTCTCAAACTCGGCGAGATCGTCGACGATCTTCGTGAATACGTCGAACTTCATGGCGCCCTGGTAGCGACCGGTCTCGCGGATCATGTCGCGATGGCCGGTAGGGCAGAACGTACACTGGAAATTGCACGAGCTGGCGGGATCGACGAAGACGACGAAGGGCGTCTCGAGCGGAATGACGGTCTCGAGCGCCGTCCGGTCGTCGAGGTTTATGCGCGGCTTGATCTCTGCCTTCATGAATTCGGACTTGTCCTCAGTTTCCGGCCGACACCAGGTTGCACACTCCGACGACCACCGCCGGATCTCCTGGCCGCGGCTCGGCGGCGCCAAATTCCAGCAGGTCACGGCGCCCCATTGCGTCCGCCACGCGCTCGGCGAGCTGCCGAACGGTAACGGCGCGACCAGAGCAGATGTTAATTGCGCCAGGCTGGCCTGTGTCAACCACCTGCGCCACCATGGCACCGGCTGCGCGGACATCGAGAAAATCCCGTAGCTGCGTGCCCGATGAGAGCCGGGCCACCTGGCCGCGATCGATCTGCTGGCGGACATAAGCGGCGAGACGACTGGGGTGCTCCCCCTCGCCATAAAGATAAAACAGCCGCGCCCATGATAACGTGGTCCCAGTCCCGGCGAAAAAAGGCTGGACGATCTGGAGCAGGGCGAGCTTTGCCGTAGCGTAGAGTGTCGTTGGTCCGAGCGGCGAGTCGCTGCTCAGATGCGAAGATGGCAGCGCATATTCGAAGCAGGTCCCGATGCCGATGACGTGGCCGACACCGGCAGACGCGGCCCCACGCGCCAGCGCCAGGCTGCCACGAACGCAATCGAGGTTTTCCGGCGCGTGAAGATAAATGCCGGGGGTCGCAAACCATGCCGCGTGGATGATGGTGTCCACCCCGGCGCTCGCCTTAGACCAGAACGCCGGCTCTTCCGCGAACAGGTCCTCGGTCTCGATAATGTCGGCTTCTGCGGCCAGCCGGCCGCCAGTGCCAGTGCGCAGCACCACCCGCACGCTGTGACCGTTCTCGCTCAACGCGCGGTGGATCTGCCGTCCGACGAAGCCAGTGGCGCCAGTGAGCAAAACTGTCTTGGCGGGAAGCGAGCCCGGCCGCATTGAGGCGGGACAGTCGGTATCGGGCCGAGGTTCAGTCTGCATGGCGGCGCTGCCGTTCGCATTGCTGTATCGTGATCACCCTGCCACCGGCCAGATGGCCCATGGCGGGAATCACTGTGGCCCCCGCGCAAGCGCCACAAGGTTTGCGGCAGGGAGCGCGTTCAGGGTGCCGTTCGGTAGACTGCGGCGACAAAAGCCGCAGATTGATGACGCCGTATAGCCCGCCGAGCCTGGGAACTCCAGGCGGAGCAGTCAAATGCGCGAGAAAGGGATTGGGCCGAGGTGCGACAGCGTAATTGGGAGAACCGGCTGTCGCGGCTGCGCGAAAGGTGGGTGACGTGACCTCTGTTTGCCCCGCTGCATCCCCCGGTCGCGATGACCGGGTCAGCCGCCATTTCGACACCATGCCTCACTCCAGCGGAGCTTCTGCTTTGCTCCGGGCGGTCAATGCTGCCGCGCCCGGCGGCAGTCCCGTGGTGCCCGGCAACCGTCCGCTCTGGCTCTATGGTGCCGGCGATCTGGGCAAGCTGGCCCGCAGTCATCTCGATGCGGTCGGCCAGCCCATCGCAGGCGTTGTCGACCGCAACGCCGAGGCGCATGCAAACGATCCGGCCTGGGCCGGCATCCCGGTGCATGCGCCCGAGACCGTGTCGAAGGAGGTGAAGGCGAAGACGTTGCTCGCAATCTCCATCGTCACAAGCCCCTACGCGCCTTTGCACAAAGTGCTCAACGACCAGGGCTGGACCACCATCGTGCCCGTCTATGACGTGGCCGAGGCCTTCCGCGACCGCCATCCACTGAGCAATGGCTGGTTCGCCTCTCAGCTCTCCGAGCTGGAACTGGAAGAAGCCGACCTTGTGCTGGCGGCCTTCGCCGACGATGCTTCCCGAGCGCATTACCTGCGCTTTGCCGCTTGGCGTCTCGGGCGGCAGGAGTGGGACTTCGCGGGTGCCCCGGTTGCCCCGCGGGAGCGCTTCTTCATCCCCGAGATCAAGGCGGCCCTGCGCCCCGACGAACGCTTCCTCGATGCCGGCGCCCACCATGGCGGCGTCACCGCCCGTCTGCTGGCGGAAACCGAAGGTGTCTTCTCGACGGTCTGGGCCGTGGAGCCCGACGAAGCCAGCCGGGCCGCGCTTCGATCCTATGTCGAAGGGCTTCCTCCGCAGCTGCGGGACCGCATCCATGTGGTCGACGCCGTGCTTGGCGCGCGGCGCGAGCCGGTCCGCTTTCATGATGGTCTCGGCTATGCATCGCAGATCGCCGTTACAGGTCAGGTTCTGCGCTCCAGCGAGCCTTTGGACGGGCTAGACCTCGACGTGACGTTCATCAAGCTGCATCTGGAGGGGGCGGAGCTCGCCGCTCTTATCGGCGCGCGGGAGACGTTGCACCGGTGCCGACCGCTCGTCGCGCTGACTGTCTATCACGACGCTGCCGGCCTGATCGAAACGCCGCGCTGGCTGATGCGGAATATGCCCGATTACGCAATTTTCATGCGCACCCATGCCTGGTGCGGCACGGGCGCCGTGCTCTATGCCCTTCCCAAAGAGAGGCTCGTTCCATGACCGTATCGGCCGCCACCAATCGTCTCGTCATGGATCTCGGCATGAACAATGGCGACGACACAGCCTACTATCTCGCCAAGGGGTACGATGTCGTTGCGCTGGAGGCGAACCCGCGACTCGCCTCCGCCGGCCGCACACGGTTTGCCCCTGAAATTGCCGCCAAGCGTCTGACGCTCGTCGAAGCCGCAATTTGGAAGACCTCCGGCATCGTGACCTTCCATGTCAATGACGACAACGATCATTGGAGCAGCATCGAGCCCGGTTGGGCGGGGCGCGACGACACGGCGACCCACCCGGTGGACGTGCCCGCCGTGACTCTCGGCGACCTGTTCAAGCGCCATGGCTCGCCGTTCTACCTGAAGATCGACGTCGAGGGCGTGGACGGGCTGGTGCTGGACCAATTGCGGGAGCAACCCACCAAGCCTTCCTACGTGAGCGTCGAGGATTGCCGCTTCGGCTTCGACTACATCGAAATACTGGCCGCTGTTGGGTATGACGGCTTCAAGCTGCTGGATCAGTCTACGGTGGCCGAGATGCGGGATACGGAAATCGACTACGACTTTCCCGCGTCATCCTCGGGACCGTTCGCCGAGGATGTGCCGGGCCACTGGTTGGCCAAGCGGGAGTTCGTTGAGCTCTATGCGAGGACTGTGCGCGACCGGTCGGGGCGCCGACTCGCACCGAGGACAAACTGGTGGGATATCCACGCGGCACGGCTCTGAATCCGGGATCGACGCGAACGACCGCGAGACGTTCGGTCCTGCATCAGAACTTCGTCAGGATGACCGAGCGCGTAGCCTTCAGCTACAATGGGAGAGACGATCGCATTCGACCGCCACCGCCATCCTCCCCCCCTCGCGCCAGGAGGGTCGGAGACCGCGCCCATTTGACCCGGCCGACCGTAAAACCATGTCTGCCGAACGTCACGCAGGGATACGTCCCCTTTGGTCCGGACGCGAAGGTTCAGCGTCACACCAGCCTGTCATGCGACCTGACATCAGGCGCTTGCCGTCGAACTGGGGTCGTCGGCCCCGGTGTCTTTCCCAATCTGTCGTCCGACACGGAGCAGGCAGCGATCGCATCGGAGCCATCCGCCATGCTGCCTCCGAAGCGACAGATGTTCCCCTCAGGGGCGGAGCCGTTCTCGCCGGCACTTCCGCCGACCTCGTCACTTTCGCGGTGTTGTTTCGCAGTCGATTGGACCGGGCCGCTCGGTTCGCGGTACGCCGAAAGGCGATGGACGGGGCGGGGCAAGCCGCGCATGGTGCGGCCATCAGGAGCGGCGACCGGGTCTGACGATCATGGCAGTAGCGACGCCGTGATGTGTGCCCAACCGCTGATCGCAAGTCGGACGTGGACCATGCCGTGGCTCCAGGCCATCACCGCCCCTCCAGGACATCGGGAGTCCGACCAGTGAAAAAGCTGCTCTTCATCATTCCCCCCTATTTCAACGCGAACGACTATCTCGACAAGCATCGCGCCGCCGTGCTGCCCGCCTTCACGATCCCCTACGGGATCCTGTCGATGGAGGCCTATCTGGTCGAACATTGCGTTCAGCTTGGCGACATGCGGTTGGTGGACCTCAATGTCACGCTAAAGCGACTGGTCGAAACCCAGACGGTGGATTCGCACGAGGCGGTTTTCAATGCCGAGCTGCAAGCGGTTCTGGAGGATTTCCAACCCGACATCGTCGGCATTTCGGCGCTGTTCAACTCGTCCTTCGGATATATCCAGCGGCTGGTGAAAGTCGCCAAGGATTTCGACCCGGATATCCTCACCATCGCCGGTGGAGGATTGCCCTCGGCGGCCTACAAGCTGATGCTCGACACCTGTCCCGATCTCGATGCCATCTGCAAGGGCGAGGGCGAACTGCCGCTCAAGGCGCTGATCAATTCAGACGATCCGGCTGAGGTCATCGCGAACCACCGTGCCTGGATCGACCGGCCGGCAATTGCCAGGGGCAAGGCGCCGGCCCACGATTTCATCGCTGATCTCGATGACATCCCACCGATGAACTATTCGATCATTGATCTCGACAACTACAACCAGCGCGGGATCGACAAGCGCTACACCGACCAGCCGAAGCGGGAAATGGCGATCCACACCTCGCGCGGCTGTCCATTCCTGTGCGTGTTTTGCTCCAATCCCTCGCTGCATGGCCGCGATGTCCGCTTCATGTCGGTCGAACGTGTGGTCGCGGATGCCAGGCGCATGCGCGACGATTTCGGCATGACCGTTCTCATGCTGGAGGACGACCACTTCTTCCATGACAAGGAGCGCGCCAAACGGCTGCTGCGGGAGCTGGCGAAGCTCGACATCCGCTGCGAGTTTCCCAATGGCGCCGCAGTCTATGCGATCGACGACGACATGGCCGAACTGCTGGCCGCGGCGGGGGTCTCGGCGGTGGCATTGGCCGTGGAATCGGGGTCTAACCATGTGCTCAACAACATCATCAAGAAGCCGCTGAAGAAGAAACTGATCAGGCCCGCGGTCGAAGCCTTGCGCAAGCACGGTGTGCGATCGCATGTGTTCATCGTCACCGGCCTGCCCGGCGAGCTTGATGAGCACCGCCAGGAAACGCTGGAGATGCTGCTGGAAAACGGGTTCGACTGGATCCATGTCTATCTGGCGATCCCGATCTTCGGCAGCAGGCTCTATGATATATGCGTCGAGAACGGCTATATCGAGGACGCCGGCAACGAGAACTTCGTGGCGACCAAGTCGGTAATCCGGGCGCCCGGCATCGATCCGGTCAAGCTCGAGGCGTTCGCCTACGAGACCCAGTTGCGGGTCAATTTCGTCGAGAACTACAACATCAGAATCGGGCGGCATGACATCGCGCTGCACTACATGAAGAACGTCGTCGACAAATATCCCGATCACGGCTTCGGCCACCTGTATGTCAGCCAGTGCTATGCGGCGCTCGGAGACCAGGAGCTGGCGCTGGAGCATGCGGCCAGCGCACGCACCATCTTCGACACCGACGACTGGTGGAAAGCCCTCGCTATCAAGCATGGGTGCGACTATCGGCGCATCATCGATGCGGTCGTCGACGAACAGCCGCTGCCGCCAGTGGCTGGTTTGGCCAAGCCAATCGTGGAAATGGCTTCCGTGTGATGGCGGCTTTCCTGTCCCCGTATTCCTCGGCCGAAGGAGGATCATGTTACCGTGTCCTGTCCCGCGATCGTCGCCCCCCCGGCGCTTCGAGGCGGTCCAGGCATCGCTGCGCAGCCGTAACCCGAAGCTTTCATCTCCTCGCATACTTACGGGTCCGATTGCTGCGCATGGAGGAAGAGCTGGCGAACGCGCGATAACGGATCAGCCGCCTGATGACGGTGGTGGAGCGCGGTCTCATCGAAGCGTTCGATCCCGATCTCGCAGCGAAGCTTTCTGCGGAAGCAACTCACAATGACGGAGGACGGGCCGTACCCACTGGGAGTCAGGAATGGTGCACCCGAGAGGGTTCGAACCTGTGACCTTCGGCTTCGGAGGGCGACGCTTCTTTCGGTTGACCTACAGGGCAAATCCGTAAATTTGCTTAAGGATGTCGCGCACATGGATCGCCGTTGCGGGCGCCCCGCGCTCAACGATCTTCCCGCAATGGGCGCGTAGGTCGTCCGGCGTAATCTCCGTGAGGAGCCGATTGCGCCAAACTGATAGTAACTCCCGTTCGAAGATCGAGCGCCGCATGGCCCGCGTGCTGTCGGCCATCGGCGCATTCACGAGCCACTTTTCGCCGAATTCCCGGAAGCTCTTGGCTTCTTATCAATGCGTTATAGCGTATCGTAGCGTAGCTTCGGATATCGCCGGATGAGCAAAAATCATTCCCACTCGATTGTTTGCGAGTGACATAAGATATTGTTTTTCCTAGCCTCAGGCTCTGTTTGCGGGCCGCATCCTGTCGTTCGACGACAAAGCAGGCCTCATCTGGGCGCAGCTGATGGCGGCGGGAAAGCGGCCGGTAAGCCGCGCGGTGGGCTCGAAATGATTATCGCTGCTGTCGCAGGTGCGAACGACTGCGTGGTAGTAACATACAATGAAAAGGACTTTGTCGGAGTTGAGATCGTCAATCCTATGCGCGGAGCGATCTAGTGCAGAGCCGGTTCAACGAATGCGTTGGGAGATATGATGGCTGAAACTCAAATAGAGTAGACGGAGCCGCAGGCTGTCCAAAGACTTCGAGAACCTGTCGCGCAACGCGCTCGCCTTCCTCAAACTGGCGTCTATCCGCTTCATGATCCGAAGGTTCTGTTTGAAATGAATAACTTTCCGGACCAACTCTAAAGTCCGGCGGGCGTTCCCAATCCGCGCTTCACCGATATTCTCGCGCGAGGGCACTTCGCACGGATCGTGCATCCTCCGGAAATGCTCGGGAATATCGACGGCCGGACAATGCGGCGGCGCAATATTCTTGCAGCGAAAGAACGGCCGTCAGCGTCCCAAAGGCTGGTCCGCGCTGCGGTAAAATCGCCTTGCTTGCTTGATAAAGATCAACGTTCCGTCATGCCGGGCGGATACCATCGCAGCGAAATCACGCCAAGCCGCGCTCCGGCCGGTCGGAGCTTGGTCATTCTGCCTCTCCGTTGACCGCGCGATCCCCGCCCAAAGGTGCGACGCCATGCAAGCCCTTCTCGACCGAAGTCCACTTCATCGACTTTTCAATCCGGAATCCATCGCCCTGTTCGGCGCCAGCGATGCAAAAAACAGTGTCGGGGCAAAGGTCTGGTCGAATTTGACCACCGGAGACTTCAAGGGTCGACTCGTTCCGGTCAATCCAAAGCATAAAGAAGTCGGTGGAGTGACATGCTATAGCTCGATCCTCGACGTGCCCGGCGACATCGATCTGGCGGTCATTGCCACGCCGGCGCGCACGATCCCGCAGATCATCGCGGATTGTGGCGAAAAGCGCATCAGAAATGCTATCGTCCTGTCGGCGGGCTTCGTGGAGGCTGGTGCGGAAGGCGAGCGGCTGCATCGTCAACTGCTCGACGCCGCGCGCCGCGCGAACATGCGCTTTCTCGGTCCAAACTGCGTCGGACTTGTCCGCCCCTGGCTCGGGTTGAACGCAACTTTCCTGAATTCCGGCGTGCCGCGGGGCCGTCTTGCCCTGATCTCGCAATCCGGTGCGCTTTGCTCGGCCATCGCCGACTGGGCCGCGCCACATCATCTCGGCTTTTCGGCGATCGTCTCGCTCGGCAACTCAGCTGACATCGACTTTGGCGATGCCCTGCATTTCCTTGCCGTCGACCCGAAGACCGAGGCGATCCTTCTCTACGTCGAGGGTGTGCGCAATGCGCCGTCGTTCCTGAGCGCGCTACGTGCCGCAGCACGCACAAAGCCGGTCATTGTGTTGAAGGCCGGCCGCCACAACCAGAGTTCGACGGCCGCCCACACCCACACAGGCGCGCTGATAGGATCGGACGAGGTCTTCGATGCCGCACTTGCGCGCGCCGGGGCTGTGCGGGCCCGCACCTTCGGCCAACTCTTCGCCGCGGCCGAGATCCTGTCGGCCAACAAACGCTCGAAAGGCAACAGGCTTGGCATCGTCACCAATGGCGGAGGCGCGGGCGTTCTTGCCGCGGATCGCGCGGGCGACATGGACGTTGACCTCGCCGCTCCGTCGGAGGCCACCGTCACGGCGCTGGACAATATCCTGCCGCCCTATTGGTCGCGCGCCAACCCGATCGACATTCTCGGCGACGCCGCGCCCGACCAGTTTAAGGCCGCGGTGAAGGCTGCCCTCGCCGATCCGAATTTCGACGGTCTGCTCGTGATGCTCACACCTCAGGCGATGACCGACGCGACTGCGGTCGCGGAAGCGGTTGTTTCGGCCCTCGCCGAAAAACCCACCAAGCCGGTGATCGCCTGCTGGATGGGCGAAAGCTCGGTCGCCGAGGGACGCTTCCATCTGAGCAAAAACGGCATTCCCGATTTCACCACGCCCGAGCGTGCGGTCGAGGCATTCTCCTATCTGGCCCAGCACTACCGGCACCGGAAACTGGCGCTGGAAACCCCTGGCCCCGGCAACGCCTTCTCGCCGGATCTGAGCGGAGCGCGGATGATTATCGCCGGCGCACTCAGCGAGGGGCGCAGCATGCTCTCGGACATCGAATCCAAGGCTCTGCTGCATGCCTTCAACATTCCGATCAACATCACCATCGAGGCCGCAACCCCGGCCGCCGCGGTGATCGCCGCCGAGACGGTCGGCTTTCCGGTCGCGATGAAGGTCAACTCACCTGACATCACCCACAAGTCGGACGTCGGCGGCGTACGCCTCAACATCATGAATGCAGCCGACGTCAAGCTTGCCTTCCGGGAAATCGCCGCGGGGATAGCGAAAACACGCGCCGATGCAGCTTTTCTCGGCGTCACGGTTGAGCGCATGGCCCATGTGGAGGACGCGCGCGAGCTTGTCATCGGTGCCAGCCGCGATCCGGTGTTCGGTCCGACTATCCTGTTCGGAGCGGGCGGCACGATGGTCGAAGTGCTGCGCGACAGCGCCGTCTCGCTACCACCGCTGAACGCGGTTCTGGCAAATCGACTGATCAACCGCACACGGGTGTCGCGCCTGCTCGACGCCTTTCGCGACCGCCCGGCGGTGGACCGGGAGGCGGTGGTCGAGGTGCTGTTGCGTATTTCCGATCTCGTCTGCGAATTAGCCGAGGTGACGGAACTCGACATCAACCCGCTGTTTGCCGGTCGCGATGGCGTCATCGCCGTCGATGCGCGCATCGGCATCGCCCGACCGCCGGCGCGCAGCGGTCCGTATGACCATGTCGCGATCCATCCGTTCCCGCGCCATCTCGTCTGGAAGGAGCACCTCTCCGACGGCACTCCACTGACCATCCGGCCGATCCGCCCGGAGGATGCCGAAAGCGAGCAGACCTTTGTGCGCGAACTCTCGCCGGAAGCCAGGCAGTTCAGATTCATGGGCACGCTGAACCAGCTTTCGCAGGAGATGCTCGTGCGTTTCACGCAAATCGACTATCGCCGCGAGATGGCACTGGTTGCGATGACCGAAGGTCCGCGCGGACCACGTCAGCAAGGCGTCGCGCGCTACGTCATCAATCCGGATATGACAAGCTGCGAGTTCGCCGTCGTGGTCTCTGACGAGGTGCAGAAGCAGGGCATCGGCACGCGGCTGATGAAGGCGCTGATGGAAGCGGCGCGCGACGAGCACAGCCTGGCCGTGATGGAGGGCACGGTGCTGGCGCGCAACGCCTCGATGCTGCAACTGATGGCGGAACTCGGTTTCTCGGAAAGTCCCGATCCCGACGACCCCGGGCTTGTCTTCGTCGAGCGGGCGCTCTGAGGCATGCTCGGTATCGTTTCGCACCCCGACTGCCTGGAACACGACGCCGGGCCACTCCACCCCGATACGCGCGGGCGTCTGGACGCGATTTCGAACCAGATGATTTCATCCGGCCTCGATTTCGTGGTTCGGCATTACGACGCACCGCTTGTCACCCGCGCCCAGCTCGAGCGCGTGCATGAACCGGTCTATCTCGACCGGCTCGAAGCCACGTCGCCCGCCGCCGGCTTGGTGGCGATCGACGGTGACACAGTGTTGTCGCCCGGTACCTTGCGCGCGGCGCAACGGGCGGCTGGCGCCGGTGTCCTCGGCGTCGACCTGATCCTCTCCGGCGAGGCCGGCCCGGTTTTCTGTCCGGTCCGCCCGCCGGGCCACCATGCCGAGGCGGGCGCGGCGCTCGGCTTTTGCCTGTTCAATAACATTGCCGTCGCTTCAGCCCATGCGCTCGATGCGCATGGGCTGAAGCGTGTCGCGATCATCGATTTCGACGCTCATCACGGCAATGGCACGGAGGAAATCTTCAAGCATGACAAGCGGGTTCTGTTCTGCTCGTCCTTCCAGCACCCGTTCTATCCCTTTACCGGCCATGCATCCGAGACGCCCAACCTCGTCGCTATCCCGCTTGCCGCCGGCGCGACCGGGCCGGAGTTTCGCGAAGCGGTTACCGATCATTGGCTCCCTGCCCTCGAACGCTTCGCACCGCAGATGGTGTTCATTTCGGCAGGCTTCGACGCCCATATTCTAGACGACATGTCGGATCTCTGCCTGACGGAGGCCGACTACGTATGGGTGACCGACAAGCTTCTTGGCGTCGCACGCGCGCATGGCGAAGGCCGCGTGCTCTCCATGCTTGAGGGCGGCTACGAACCCACGGCGCTCGCTCGCAGCGTCGTCGCGCATCTGAAAGCGCTGATCGGGTGAGCGCCGCGAGCGGTTCCGGTATCCGCGACACTGATCGCCTATTCAATTTCCCGCGCTCGAAGGCGCAGTGCCTCTGACGGTCTGTTTGGCATCAAGGCATCGCCCCTTAGGTTCATCACGCTTTGGCACCTTGCCGCTCGCTTTCGCCATGATCACCGGCGCCCGATATATGCCGCCCGCGACGAGAAGCGCCCAGATCGCGCGGGCGATCTTGTTGGCCAGCGCCCACGCCCGCGACCTTGCATGGCTGACGCGCCATCAGCGACGATCCACAAGGGAAGTTTCACGCCACTGCGGGTCTGCTTCAGGCGTCAACGCGACCGGTGAGTGCGCAGCCGGATGCTCCTTCCCGTCCATCCAGCCGACGCGGCTCTGACGCAGGGTTTCGCCGACACGTTCGATGAAAATCGCTTTCAGCCCGTGATGTCGTGCGATCTCCAGCCCTGCGCCTGCGCCCCGCACCATGAGAGCCGTTGCCCAGGCGTCCGCGTCCATGCAGCTTTCCCCCAGCACGGTGACCGATGCCGGCGATCCCGTGGCCGGGCCGCCCCGGGCCGGATCCATGGTGTGGGACAAGCGCCGTCCGCCAACATCAAGCCAGTGTCGGTAGTCACCGGATGTCGCGACTGCGCAATCCGCCAGTTCCAGGATCGAGAGCGGCGCGCGCTCCTCAAAGTCGGGCCGCTCCAGCGCCACCGTCCAGGGGCGGCCATCGGAGCGCTGACCGCATGCGCGCATCTCGCCATCGAGCCCCACCAGGGCATCCGTGATCCCGAAGCGTCCCAGCACCGCCATCATGCGATCGACGGCGTAACCTTTGGCGATGCCCGCCAGGTCCAGCGTCATGGGCGCGTGTTTGCGAACCCTCAGCGCATCGCCGTCAAGCTCGAGAACCTCATGCGCCAAGGCGTGGGCCCTGCCCAGGGCTACCCGCATCGCCTGTGGGTCCGCATGTTGCGGCCCGAACCCCCAGGCGGTGACGACATCGCCCATGCCGATATCGAAGGCGCCATCGGACAGCCGCCCGATCTCGAGGCCACGGGCCAAAACCTCCATCAGTTCGGGAGGGACCGAAACCCATTCACCCACCGGCGCGCGATTGACACACATCAGGTCGCTATCGGGCTTCCAGGTGGACATCTGGCGATCCACCAGGCCCACGCTTTCGGCCAACGCGCAACGGATCGGAACGGGGTCCGTAGCGGGCGATGCATCGAATAGCGCCGACCAGCGGGTGCCCATGGTTGGCCCATTCAGCGCGTGGCGAACCAGATCAATAAACGTCCTCGGCATAGCGATTCTCCGCTTTCAACATCGCAGGTGTCAAACCCTGCGGGGTCAGGATATCCGTCAGCGCCTCCGCCACCCCCGCAGCCATGTCGCGTCCGCCACAGACCAGCACCTGCGCGCCGTCGGCGATCAGTCGCGCGACCTTCGGGGCGTCCCTTCGCAGCGCATCCTGGACATAGGCCCGCTGCTCCGTCCGTGAGAACGCGGTCGTGATAGAGGCAAGCCGGCCTTCCGTCCGCCAACCGGCGATCTCCGTGCCATAGAGAAAATCGCTGTCGGGGTGCCGGGCGCCGAACCACAGGTGCATCGGCCGGGCGCGCCGATTGGCCCGCGCGAATCCGGCAAGTGGTCCGATGCCTGTCCCAGCGCCGATGAGGATTATCGGCTTGTGGTTTCGCGCGGGCCGAAACGCGGGGTTGCGGCGTATGAAGCCCGGCATGCTGTCGCCCGGTTGCAGGTCGAGAAGCTGCCCGGAGCAAAGACCGCCGGGGTGCTTCTTGACCACGATTTCGACGAAGCCATCGCCGCGTCCCGAAGCGAGCGAGTAGAACCGGGGCACGGCGGATCCGTCGGGGACGATGCCCAGAAGATCGCCGGGCCGAAAGCCTCCGAAGCCGCGTCCGAGCACGCGCTTCCAGAGCGAGGCCGTGGGCGGGGCGAAGCGCAGGATTGCGGTCGGCGCTTGCACCTCGGCCCCGTAGTCGCGGCGCGAGATCAGGGTCAGCGCCTCTGTCGCCGGCAGAACCGGCTGGTGGCCGAGCTCGAGTTCGATCTCCATGGCGGTGCCGAGCGCCCGGCCCCAGCGGGCGAAATCCTGCGGCGACTGGCGGTCGACCGTGTCGAACGGCAGCAGCATCTTCCAGCCCCGCGCCTCGGCAGTCTCGGCAACGGCGCGGGCGAAGGCGCAGTAGGCCGGGAAGCTGCGGTCGCCGAAACCCAGCACCGCGAAAGCTGCGGCGGGCGGCGCATCGAGCTGCGCGACCCGGTCGAGGAACCCTCTGGCCGATGCCGGCGCATCGCCGTCGCCATAGGTTGCGGCGAGAACGATGATCTGCTGCGCGCGGGTGTAGCCGGCCGGATCGAAGGCCGACATCGGTGCAGCATGAACGCTCTGGCCCGCATCCGTCAGCGCCTTGTGCAGCGTCGCGGCAAAGCTCCATGTGCTGCCACCCTCGCTGCCGACCAGAATGATCGTTTCGGCCCGGGAAGCTGGCTGGTTGGCGTGGATCTGCGGCCTGCTCCGCCGCCCCGCCCACCACAGCACCATCCCGGTTCCGCCCATCACCGGCACGCCGAGAGCCATCAGCCCGAGCACCAGCCCCAGCGTTGCCGCTCCTTGGCCGGTGTGCAGCATGTAGATCGTTTCCGAGAGGCGCTCCCACCCGGTCAGGTCAGTCCAGCCAAGCAGTGCGCCCGTGCCCTGATCGAGATACCCGATGCCCCGGTCGGTCTTCAGCGTGAAGATATCGGTTGCGTCGCCGGGATAGGGAAAGTTCAGTTCGCGAAGTTCCGCGGTCGGGGTTCCGCCGAGCAGGTCGATCGCACCGAGCGCCACGCCAGTTTCGCCGCTCATCTCGGACGGGACGGCAAGCGGCACTCCGCCGTCGGGTAAAAGATCGAAGGTGGAGGCCGTCATCCAGAGCGCGGTGGCGGAAGAGAGCGCGAGGCCCAACACCGCGACGCGGGCGATCTCCACATGCAGGCGGCCTGGCATCGGACCGCGCAGCGGGGAGAACCAGCGGCGCCACCCACCTGCCCGCCGCGCGACCAGAAGCGCCCCGGAAACTGAAAGGACGAGCATCGCCAAAGCGGCCGCCGCCATGGTGATGCGTCCGCCGTCCCCGAGGAACAGGGACCGGTGCAGGTTGGTCAGCCAGCGCTCGGTCTGATTGGGGTCAGCCGAAGCGATCCCCTCTCCCGTGGCCGGATCGATGACCGCGGCGCCCGGCGTGCCGGCGTCGAACCAGTAGGCGGTGATCCGGCCGGACGGTGCGCGGCGGATCTGCTCGACGCCAGGATAGACAGCCTGGATGCGTAAAGCGAGGTCGGCCACGGTCAGACCGGCTTCCGCCTGCGGCGCAGCGAGGCGCTCCGCCGCCGGAAAGACGGACAGCGCCGCCCCGCTGAGCGCCAGAACGGTGACGAGAGCCAGAGCCACGAGACCCGGCCAGCGATGGAGCGCGCGGAGCATGACCTCGCCTCCTCACATGCCGTAGCTGAAGTTGGCGATGTAGCGACGCCCGCGCACCGGCGTACTGGCGCCGGCCGTCGTCAGCGGCACAGCCACCTCGTTCGGACTGTCGCGCATGTCCTCGACGGCCGCGTCGATATGCAGCGTGTATCCCGCATCGAACAGCGCATCGGCCAGGTCGAGCGTAATCGACAGCTCGCGTCCGGCGCCCACACTGGCGCCGGTGATGCCGTTGATCTGGGCGGCATCGCCTCCAGTGGCGCGATACCAGTCCGAGAGGTGTTCGTAGTACTTCGACTTGCCGCCAGCCATCCAGAGACTGCCGACATATGCGCCCTGCGCATCGGTGACATAGTAAGCAAGATAGGCGCCATCACCGCCATAGGTGTTGAGCGTCGTGGTCAGCACAACTGGGCGCGCCACGGCGAGGCTGGGAAGCGTCAGCGCGGTCGTCAGCGCGAGCGTTGCTAGAACGAATTTCATCGGGTTCTGCCTTGTCGTTGAGGGGTGAGGACGGGGGCGACGGGCCGGGGTCAGTTCACTTGGACGTGTGGCGGGGCGCCGTTGCCGAAGAGAGGGTTCTGCGGCGGCGCGACCGACTTGGCCGGCGCGGGGTTGGGCCCGCCGTCGTCGTCGTCATCATCATCACGGTCATCGTCGTCATCGCGGTGGCTGGACCGCCGGCGGTCGTCATCGTCGTCGTCGCTGACGAGGAGGAACTGGAGCGACTCCGCTCCATCGTGGACGAATGCGGTGAAGCTGCTTTCCTCGCCGTCGGGCGGGGTTCGCAGCGCGCTCCACGCGGACACGCCAATGGCGAGCGTCAGCGCCGTGGTGGTGGCAAGCAGGGCGAGAGGTTTACGCATGGCGAGGTCTCCTTGGATCCGATAGGATCAATCTGGAGGCGGCACCTGAGGGCTTCCTGACAGCGACGCGGTTTCCGCTTCAGCTTGGCGTCAGGCACGAAAATGGTCGCATCGGCACGGGGTTCGGCGTTCTTGCCGGGACGGCGACTATCGTCGCGGTTCGGATGGTCATTGTCCGCAGTCCGCCGGAATCACGGAAGGCCGGCTGCAACTGCCGGCCTTCACGGGAACCCGCTACACGAGCGCCGCTGGTTTATTGGGGGGCGTCGAGCGGGTGCGGGTTGCCCAGCCCCATCATCGGGATCGGGTCACGGCCGTAGAGCGGCCCCGGGTCGCTCTGGCTCTCAGACGCATCGACCTCGGCCGCGCGGGCGGTAGAGCCGATGAGAATGGCGGCCGGATAGAGAAACTCCGCGTCGCTCATCTCATGCCAGATGATTCTCTCGGCAAGACGCGATACCTCCGGCCAGCCTCCCGCATCTCCCGCATCTCCCGCGGCGTACAGCTCTGCCAGCGCGCCGATGGCCTCTACCTGACCGTCGATCAGCAGGGGCAGTTCCGCCTGCAGGCTCGCCAATGCCGGCAGAGACCCAGCCACGGCCTTTCCTTCCGTGACCGCTCCGAGGAGCCCGAGGGACGGTAAGACGGCCCTCTCCTCCGCCTCGATGTGGGTGCCCAGAAGATTGACCGCGTTGCGGGCCGCGCCGCCGACCTGACCCGGTGTGCCGGCAACTTCCTCGAGCTGCGTGAGGAAGTCCGCATGGGCCGCGCTCAGTAGGTACGGGGTTTCAAGGGGAGCTGCCGAAGCCGTCGCAGCAAATACGGATGCGACAGCAGAAACGGTGAATGACGCGTGCATGGTCTTCTCCTTTGATTGAAGCGTGTCTGATCCTCGATTCGCTTTCAGTGTGGATCTTGCTTGAATCGATACGAGCAATCTGGTGCTGCCACCTGAGAGCTTCCTGACAGCAACGAAGTTTTTGCTTCAGCTTGGTGTCAGGAAAAAACCCCGCCACGCAGGCAGGGCTCAGTCCGGGTCGAGGGGCACGCGACACCTAAAATCAGGATCAGGCGATATCACTGGGGCCGGGCGCGCGCTTGTTGCCCGTGATCATGGCGCGGACGAGATTCTCGTGATGGCGGAACGAGGCGAGCACCACGCCTCCCAGGTGCAGCGCGATGAGGAGAAGCATCAAGTTGGCGAGCACCTCGTGCACTTCCTTCAGCGGTCCGTCCGTTTCCGCTCCACCGTCCCTGACTTTGCCGCCCTCCTCGTCGGCATGGGCAGCGGTCACGATCTGCGGCAGATCGGCTAGCATCGCGACACGGCTCGGCTCTTCCATCAGCCAGCCGGAGAAGGCAGTACCGGACAGCGTGACGAGCAACGCCACGATCATCGCCGCGGCCGCCGGGTTGTGGCCGAGATAGCGGCGTTCTCGTCCCCTCGCCATGTCACCCAGATAGGCGAGCGTGGTGGCCGGACCGCGCAGGAACTGCGCGAAGCGCACGTAGCGGCTGCCGACAAGGCCCCAGACCAACCGAAACGCGACGAGGCCTGCCACAACGTAGCCTGCGATTTCGTGAACCCGTTGAAGCTCGTCCGCTGTCAGCCAGGAGATCGCAAAAACCACCACCAGTACCCAGTGGAACAGGCGCACCACCGGATCCCAGACGCGGGTCATCATTCGACGACAACGCCGGGCTTGCTACCCGGAGTGAACAGACCATTATTCGGCGGCGCCATTGATGCGGCGGGAGCGGCATTCCTATCCGGTCGGCTGTCATCGTTGTCCTCGTCGTCATACTCCGTTTCGACGATGGCCAGCGTGCCGGGATCGACCGTGACCTCGATCTCACGGCCTTGGGCGTCGCGGCCATCGATCTCATAGCAGCCGTCATCGGTCTTGATTCTGCGAACGGTCCAGCCCTGCGCCTCGGCCATGTTCTGGATCGCCTCGCGTGGTTGCCAATTGGCCATCGGAACATTGCAATCGCCGTCATCGGCATGGGCCGCACCGGTCACGACAACGCCTGACAGAAGTGCGACGGTCATCAAGGATTTTTTCATCTTTCCGCCTCTCGTGACTGGTGGTGATGCGCCCTTGTCGCGCGCTATCCTGACGGCGACCTGAAGGACGCCGAATTTATACGTAAGGTGCGTGTAAGTCCCTCAGGGGATACCGGAACGACAGGACGAATGGGACCGGAACGACATGCGTGTGTTGCTGATCGAGGATGACACGGTGCTGGGCGCCGCGGTGCGCGACCAGATCGTCGCCGACGGCCATTCCGTGGACTGGGCCACCCGGCTTGACGCGGCGAGCGGATATCTGGGGGTGGCGGTCTACGACTTGATCTTGCTGGACTTGATGCTGCCCGATGGGCGCGGCCAGCCGTATTTGCGCGCCTTAAGGGTGCGAGGCGATGTGACCCCCGTGATCATCCTGACCGCGCTCGACCAGATCAGCGACCGGATCGAGGGGCTAAATGCCGGCGCCGACGACTACATGGTCAAACCTTTCGACCTGTCCGAGCTCTCGGCGCGACTGAACGCTGTTGCCCGCCGCTATTCCGGCAACCCCAACCCGCTGATCACGCTGGGGGATCTGGAAATCGACCTCGCGGCAAGAACTATCCGTCGGGGCGGCAAGGTCGTACCTCTGACCGCCCGCGAATGGATGTTGTTCGAGGCCTTGGTGCAGCGGCCCGGGCAGATCCTGTCCAAGGCGCAGCTCGAAGAACGGCTTTACTCATTCGAGACCGAGATCGAGAGCAACACGATCGAAGTCCATGTCAGCCGGTTGCGCAAGAAGCTGGGGCACGACTGGATCGAGACGGTGCGCGGCTTCGGCTATCGGCTGGGCGCCGCATGAGATGGCCCGGCTCACTACAGGCACAGCTGGCGCTTGGGCTGGGACTGGGCTTGGCCCTCCTCTGGCTGGCAACCGCATGGGCGACGGCAGCCATCCTGCGCGGCGAGATGAACGAGGTGTTCGATTCCGCGCTCGAGGAAACCGCACAACGCATCCTGCCGCTGGCAGTGATGGACATCATCGACCGCGAAGAGCAGGGCGTCAGCCAGAGCATCGCCACCCTGCGAAGCCACGATGAATTTTTCACCTACATCGTTCGAGACGACCAAGATCGCGTGCTGTTGCGCTCGCACGGAACCGAGGACGTGGTCTTTCCGGCCTTCGATGGCATGGGCTTCCGCCAGACGGCGACGCATCGGCTCTATTACGACGCGGCGCTGCAAGGGACGATCACCATCGCGGTCGCCGAACCATTGAGCCACCGTGCCGACGTGGCGCGCGAGGCTTTGGCTGGTCTCGCACTGCCCCTGGTCGTCGTCATTCCGATCAGCCTTCTCGGGGTGCTGGTGATCGTCCGGCGCAGCTTGCGGCCCGTTCGCCGGTTCAGCCGCGCGCTGGCCAGCCGCGGCGCCCGCGATCTATCCGAGGTTGGCGACAGCAATCTTCCAAATGAGATCCTGCCGGTGGCTGAGGCCGTCAACCAGCTTCTGGACCGGCTGCGGCGTACGCTGGAGGCCGAGCGTAACTTCACCGCCAATGCCGCGCATGAATTGCGCACTCCCGTGGCGGCGGCGCTGGCACAGACTCAAAGGCTGATGGCGGAAACCCCCGATCCTGCCGTGACCCAAAGGGCGGGCGAGATCGAAACCGCTCTGAAGCGATTGACGCGGCTGTCCGAGAAGCTGATGCAACTGGCCCGAGCCGAGGGCGGGCGAATGCGGCGCGACACCGCGACGGACCTGCGCCCCGTGCTGCGCATGGTCGTCTCGGATCTTGAGGGGATCGCCGGGAAAGAGCGCATTGACCTCGAATTGTCGGACGCACCGGTCCTATCCGATATCGACCCCGACGCCTTTGCGATCCTCGCCCGGAACCTGATCGAGAACGCGCTGCGCCACGGCACCAGCCAGGCCCCCGTTCAGGTGATCCTGACGCCGCGCCGCACCCTGCGCGTGATCAACGAGGGCCCCGCCGTCCCGCCCGAAACGCTGGCGCGGCTTACGGCGCGTTTCGAGCGTGGGCAGGCCATATCGGAGGGCAGCGGGCTGGGCCTGTCGATCGCCAGGGCCATCGCGGACGGGGCGCAGGCGACGCTCACGCTGCAATCGCCCTCCCCGGGTCGGGCGGACGGTTTCGAGGCATCGTTCCAGGCACCGATAGGTCAGCAACCGGACTGAGGGAGGCCATTCAAACAGCCGCAGCGCGCCCAATGTTCCGAAAAGCCACGGCGGCTATGGCAGCCCACACAACCGTGCGCAGGATCATCGCGCCGATGGTGCGCATCTCGTAGGCGCCGCCTTGCATCACATGCACCCCGAAAGCCAGCAGGACCAGAACGGTGCCCGCCAAAATGGCGATCGAGAGCCAGACGGCCCAATGCTGCCGCAGGATCAGGCCGATCCCCGCCGCGACATAGGCGAACCCCGCCAGAAAGTTGAACCACAGCACGAACGGCACAGCGTCGCCCACCGCAGCGCGGGCCGCGGTCCCGCCGAAGAGCGCGCGTCCGCCCGAAAAGATGGTGAGCGCCCCGAACACAACCGCCACGGCAGCCGCGATCAGCAGACCGAATTTTCGACTTGTCGTCATTCCTCACGTCCTGCGATGCTGTCGACAATAGCCCCCATGACCCGATTGCCCGTTTGTGAAACACGTAAATATCCGCCCCAAGCGGCGTACCCCGGTCCGCTGCTCAAATACGTTGACGCCCGGGCGCGAGAAGGGAGGATGACGCGTTCATTCTGCGAATTTCGGAAAGCGGTCTGTGGCGTATTCGGCGTGGCAAGCGCTACATGCCTCGATCATCTTGCCGAACTCCTCTTGCTGTTGCGCCCTGTCGCCGGACCGCGCGGCATCGGTAAGCGCCGCCGAAATCGCATGAAAAGCACGGTCCTGTTCAACGAACCCCTTTGGAACAGCCGCCATGAGATTCTTCCTATCTTCGGGCGTCATCGACTGTTGCAGGATGAAGCTGTCATGGATGCGCTGGGCTAGTTCCGCCACGCGGGCGTTATCCCCAGCCACCAGTGCGGACAGGATCTGCTTGCTGGCATCCTCTATGGAAACCATCTCCTTGCGCAGTAGGTCTCGAAGCGTGTCAGTCAGTTTCGGGGAAACCGGCTCCGCGCTCTGTGCCAGTACCGAGCCATCGATAGCAATACTTGCGACGATCCCAAGCCATAGAGCGCCCCGAATGCTCCACGAGCGCTTTCTGTCGGCGATCTTGTCCATCATCCTCTTGTCTCCTCTTCTTTATCGTCAATTGGCCTATTTCTGAAGCACGTAGCATCCGGGCGTATCGGCAATGATTGGATTGCCGGACTTCGGGTTGCCCATGTTGGGCGCGGCAGTCGGCTCAGAACTAGCCAGACTGGTTTGGCCGAGGCGGCACGCGCTCCAGCCCCGAGCCTATTCGCGAACAGTCAGTGTGATCCCTTCGGAATTGACGTACTTCCCGCCACCCAGGGGCTCGAAGGTGACACAGGTTTTGCCACGGCGTGGACCGCTGATCATCACCATGCAGATGCCATTTGCGCTGTAGCTCCAACTCCCGGAACCAGACATGAGCAGAGATTTCATGCTCACAGTGCCATCCGACGCATAGATCATGTCGACTCTCATTCCCATGCGACTGGCGGTCAGCTTTCTGCCCACGATCTGTTGGGAAATCTGCTGCGGGGTCAAAATCTCCGCGGCGACGGACGACGTCGAGCCGACGCCGAGCCAAATTGCTGAAAAAAGAAGAAGCCAGGGAAGTCGTGTCATTCGTCTCTCCGCTTGTCCGTTCCTATAAATTGCCATTGCACTCATACGGACCCGAGCTGCCGATCTGAGGTGTTCGTCTTCAATCCGTCGGGACCGGCATTCTCGACGAGACGCAAGAGGCCGCGCCCCCCACTTGCGTGGATGGGACGTCCTTCGAAAGGCACTCTCATTCCGCTTGGTCTCGTCTGGTCCACAACACCCAAGCGAAAGACGCGATGGTCAGCCACACCGTACTTCTCAAGGTCATGGCGACGATCGTGCGCACTTCATAACTTCCACCTGTCATAATATGCACACCGAATGCAGCAAATACCAGCAACGTTGCAAAAGCCAGAAGTATCGATAAATTAACGGCCCATCTTCGCCAACTATAAAGGCCGATGCCGGCGATGATGTAGGCCAATCCGGCGATGACATTGAACCACAGCACGAACGGCACGTAGGCCCCAGCCCCGGCTCGTTCCGGCCCGTCGCTAACAAGAACGGCACCGCCGGAATAAAGCGTCAGCACGCCGAAGACGACCGCGATAATCGCCAGGACGATGATCCAACGGGGTCTTGATGCGGGAGGTCTGGCCATCGTCTCAATGCCTTCTCGATTCAAAAATCGGCATGGAAGTTTCGGACATCGACCTGAAAGAATGCGCACGACCGCGACGGTGGCCGGTGAATGCCCATCCTCGGTAGAGATCGCATGACTTTCACCCTTAACAGGCCTGTCTTATTATGTTAGCTATCAATCACAAACTGTCAAGTTTGAGCTGTGTTTGAATGTTGGAACGTGACCCTCGGACCAACAATCCGTTCGCATGTTATCATTGCGGCACTTCGCAGATCGCGATCTGCGAGGTCCTGCTACAGCGGGCTGCCAGCGTGGCCCCCACGCTCCGGGTCGGGCTGCGCGATCGGCCTGGGTCGCTGAGGCAGACCGCTACCACCTGCTGCCGCGGTCACCGGATCACGATGGTGGACGAGATCTACCCGGTTCAACAGCTTGCAGGTCCAAGATGCTGCGCGGCGAATATGCGCTCGATCAAGGCATGACGGTAAATCCCGCACTAGACCTGTGGGACAATCATTGAAGGTCGCCTGGCTCCCCGGAGCCGCGGCGCCACGATAAGGACGGGCTTTTCATGCGATGGAAGCTGGGTTTGTTGCTCTTGGGCGCGGTGCTCCTCGGCGGAGGCGGGTATTTCGCGTGGCTCCAGTTCAAGCCGGCTGAACTGCCGGCCGGTTTCGCACAATCCAACGGGCGCCTGGAAGCCGAACGGGTGGATATCGCGACGAAATTTTCCGGCCGCGTGAAGGAGGTGCTGGTCGACGAAGGCGCTACCGTAACGGCGGGGCAAGTCCTTGCCAGAATGGACACCGCCGAACTTGAGGCGCAGCTCCAGGAGAGCAAAGCGGCTGGAAACGAAAGCGAGCAACAGCTGGATCAGGCAATCGCACTGCTTGCCCAGAGGAAGAGTGAACTGGCTCTGGCGGAGCAGGAATATGAACGATCCCGCTCGCTCGGGGAGAAGGGCTACACGCCGCTTGAAAAGGTCGAGCAACGGCAGGCGGCGAAGTTGACAGCGGAGGCCGCGGTCAGATCCGCCGAGGCGGGGATCGAACGGGCCAAGGCCGCCGTCGCCGCCGCGGCTGCTCGGACCAAGCGCATCGCTGAGAACATGAAGGACTCCGTGCTGACCGCGCCAAGGAGCGGGCGCATCCAGTACCGGGTCGCGCAACCCGGAGAGGTTCTGCCTGCCGGCGGCCGTATCCTGACACTTCTTGATCTGACGGACGTCTACATGACCATCTTCTTGCCGACTGAAGAGGCCGGGCCGCTGGAGATCGGTGCGGAAGCTCGCATCGTTCCCGACGCGGCACCGCAATATGTCGTGCCGGCGACCGTGTCCTTCGTTGCCGCGGATGCCCAGTTCACGCCGAAATACGTCGAGACCCAGAGTGAGCGTGAGAAGCTCATGTTTCGGGTCAAGGTGCGCCTGCCGCCGGAAATACTCGCACGCTACGCGCAGAGGGTGAAAGCGGGCATCACGGGCATGGCTTACGTCAGAATTTCGCCCAACGCGGAATGGCCCGAACGGCTCCAGATCAATTTACCCGAGTTGGAAAGTCCTGATGATGCCTGAGGTCGCGCCGCCCGTTGCGCAACTCGTATCGGTCAGCCACCGCTACGAGGCCGTGACAGCGCTTGACGATGTCTCGATTGACGTTTCCGCGGGCCGCATGATCGGGCTGATCGGTCCCGACGGCGTCGGCAAGTCCACGCTACTCGGCCTCATCGCGGGCGTGCGAAAAATCCAGACGGGACAGGTCACGGTTCTGGGCGGTGACATGGCCGGGCGCCGCTACCGTGACGAAGCCTGCATGCGGATCGCCTACATGCCGCAGGGCCTGGGGCGTAACCTGTATCCAACACTATCGGTCCGGGAGAACGTCGATTTTTTCGGCCGGCTTTTCGGCCAGTCCGCGTCCGAGCGCGCCTGGCGGATCGATGACCTGCTGCACAGTACGGGTCTGCGTCCTTTTTCGGACCGGCCAGCCGGCAAGCTGTCAGGGGGCATGAAGCAGAAATTGTCGCTGTGTTGTTCGCTCATTCATGACCCCGATCTGCTGATCCTGGACGAGCCGACCACCGGCGTCGACCCCCTGTCCCGGCGACAATTCTGGCAGTTGATCGACCGCATCCGAACGCGCCGTTCCCACATGAGCGTGATCACGGCCACGGCCTACATGGAAGAGGCGGATGGGTTCGATCACCTGATCGCCATGGATGACGGGAAAATCCTTGCGACAGGCACATCGGCCGAACTGAAGATCCGCACCGGCCGCGAGACACTCGAAGAAGCGTTCATTGCCTTGCTGCCGGAGGCCAAACGCGCGGGCCATACAGTGGTGGAATTGCCACCAAGAGTCTCCCATGACGGCGTGCCTGCGATCGAAGCCAGCGGCCTCACCATGCGGTTTGGAGATTTCACCGCCGTCGACCACGTGACCGTCACGATCGAACGCGGTGAAATCTTCGGTTTTCTCGGCTCGAACGGCTGCGGCAAGACGACGACCATGAAAATGCTGACCGGCCTGCTACCGCCCACCGAGGGCACGGCCAGGCTGTTCGGAAACCCGGTCGACGCGAACGACATGGAGACCCGCCGGCGCGTCGGCTACATGTCGCAGTCGTTCTCACTCTACGGCGAACTCAGCGTTCGCCAAAACCTGGATCTGCACGCAAGCCTCTTCGATCTTCCCAAAGCCGAGTCCCCTGCCCGCGTGCGGGAAATGATCGAGCGCTTCGATCTCGTCGATGTGGCCAACGAGTTGCCCGAGAGCCTGCCGCTGGGCGTGCGCCAGCGATTGCAGCTCGCCGTGGCGGTAATCCACAGGCCGGAAATGCTGATTCTCGACGAGCCGACATCGGGGGTCGATCCGGTGGCCCGCGACGAATTCTGGCGCATGCTGATCGCTTTGTCTCGTGAGGACGGCGTGACGATCTTCATCTCCACCCATTTCGTCAACGAGGCGGAGCGGTGCGATCGTATCTCCCTCATGCATGCCGGCAAGATCCTGGCGATGGATGCTCCGGACGCGCTGCGACAGGCGCGCGGTTCCGAGACGCTGGAGGATGCGTTCATCGGCTATCTCGAGGATGCGGCCGGCATCGATGAAACGGACGCGCAGAGCGACGTTCCACGGGGTGATGCTTCACCGGCCGCGACCGCGACACACGCCGCGACCCATTCCATCTTCGATGCGCGGCGCATGTGGGCGTTCGCGCGGCGTGAGGCGATGGAATTGATCCGCGATCCCATTCGCATCGCTTTCGCATTGCTCGGACCGCTCGTGCTCGCGATCGCCATGGCCTACGGGATTTCGTTCGACGTGGAGAAGCTCACCTACGCGGTCCTGGATCAGGACCGGTCTCAGGAAAGTCGCGCATTCCTCGAGAATTTTTCCAGCTCCCGCTACTTCGACAAACGTCCCGAGATCAGCACCCGCGCCGAGCTCGACCAACGCTTGCGGAGCGGGGAGTTGCGGTTTGCGCTCATTGTCCCCCCGAGCTTCGGGCGCGATCTGCTGGCCGGCCACTCACCGGATATCGGCGCCTGGTTCGACGGCGCGGTGACGTTTCAGGCAGAAACGTCGCGCGGCTACGTGCAAGGGGCGCTGGCCAGTTATCTGGCGGAATTTTCCAGACGGGAACCGGTCGGCCAATCCGTCGCCCCGCTTGCCGATATCGAAACGCGCTTTCGGTACAATCAGGCGTTCTTGAGCGTCTACGCGATCTCACCAGGCGTCCTCATGCTGTTGATCTACATGTTCGCGACAATGCTGACGGCGCTCGGCGTCGTCAGGGAGAAGGAACTGGGATCAATCACCAATTTATATGCAGCGCCGGCCAGCAAGCTGGAATTTCTGATCGGCAAACAGCTGCCTTATATCGGAATCGCGATGGCGAGTTTTGCCAGTCTCGTCATCCTGATGTCGGGGTTCTTCCAGGTTCCGATCACCGGAAACTTCCTTGCGCTCTTCGTCGGCGCGATCCTGTTCGCCACGGCCGCCACTTCGCTGGGCCTGGTGATTTCTTCCTTCGTCTCGACGCAGCTTGCGGCGATTTTCGGATCGGCCATCATCGTGATGATTCCGAGCCTGAATTTTTCCGGAATGCTCTATCCTGTTTCGACGCTGCAAGGCGCCGGACGTATCATCGGGCATGCATTCCCGGCGCTGTACTTTCAAAAAATCACCAGCGGCACGTTCAACAAGGGTCTTGGCTTCGCCGATCTGTACCAGAGCTATCTCTGGCTTGCTGCCTTCTGTGTCATCTTCTGGATGCTCGCAACGTTCTTTCTGAAAAAGCAGGAAGCCTGATGCGCAAGCGATTGAAGAATATTTTTCGCCTCGGTGTAAAGGAGCTGAACAGCCTTCGGCGCGATCCCGTCCTGCTGTTTTTGATTTTCTTCACATTTACATTTGCGATCTACACCGTTGCGACCGGTGTGCAGACGGAATTGCGCAATGCGTCCATCGCCGTGGTGGACGAGGATCATTCCGACCTGTCGCGCCAGATCCGCGCGGCGTTTCTCAAGCCCTATTTTCAGTCCCCCGCCACCCTCGCGATCGATCAGATCGACCCGGCCATGGACGCGGGTCGCTACGCGTTCGTGGTCGATATTCCCATCAACTTCCAGACCGACGTCCTTGCCGGTCACCGACCGCAGGTCCAGGTCAACGTCGATGCGACCGCCATGACGCTGGCCGGAAATGGGGCCGCCTATATTCAGACGATCATCACCAATCAGCTCTCCGAGTTCCTGAGCCGTTCGGACAGGACGCCAACCCCACCAGTCACCTTGACGATGCGCACGGCGTTCAACCCGAATCTCGATTCGAGCTGGTTCATGTCGGTGATGCAGATCGTATCGAACATCACGATGCTGTCTCTGATCCTGTCGGGTGCCGCGGTGATCCGGGAGCGCGAGCGTGGCACGATCGAGCATTTGCTGGTCATGCCGGTGACGCCGGGTGAGATTATGATGGCCAAGATCTGGGCCAATGGACTGGCGATCGTGCTGGCGGTCATCCTGTCCCTATACGTCGTCGTCCAGGGAGTGCTCTCGGTCAGGATCAGCGGTTCGATCGCGCTGTTCGTTCTCGGTACGTCGGTGTTTCTCTATGCGATGACCGCATTGGGGATCGTGCTGTCGACCTTTGCCAGCTCGATGCCGCAGTTCGCGCTCTTGGCAATCCCGTTTTTTGTCGTGATGAATATGCTCTCCGGCGGTACGTCACCGCTCGATGGCATGCCGCAACTGCTGCAGATTATCATGCAGGCGGCCCCATCGACCCATTTCACGAGCTTTGCGCAGGCGGTTCTGTTTCGCGGCGCCGGCATCGACATCGTCTGGCGGCAACTCGCTGCAATGGCCATCATCGGAACTGTCTTGTTCCTTATGGCGCTGTCACGCTTTCGCGCAACCATGTCAGCCGCCCGGTAGAGCGACAACAAGAAAGGTGGGCGAGACTTGGCACGCCCCCTCACCCAGGCAGGTTGGACAACAGCGTCGGATACTCGGCATGGAGCCGCATACATAAAAACGGTTAGTGTCCCTCGACAATCCACGTCATCACGCATCCCGGTTCGACGCTATGGATATCTCGATGGACAGCGCGTTATCCTGGCGAACGTTTCCCATTCAGTCGCTTGCGGATCCGCCATTGGCAAGGATCGAGGTATAGGTTAGTTAGTGCTCCATCACTAGTATTCGGAATTGTCATGGCCGTTCGAAAACCCGCCCCCGAGCGCAGGGCCGAGATTTTGGAGGCGACCTTGCGGCTGGCGGACGAGCTCGGCCCCGACCGCCTCTCCACCGAGGCGATTGCCCGCGCGGTCGGACTGACCCAGCCAGGCATCTTCCGGCATTTCCCCACCAAACAGGCGATCTGGGAAGCGGTCGCAGCAAAGATCACGGACAAAATGGCCGCTGGCTGGCGAACCGTCCTTGATCGTGGCGGCACACCGATCGATCGCTTGCGTGGCTTGATCGGCGCCCAATTGCGGCTGATCCAGGCGACACCCGCGATTCCCGCGATCCTCTTTTCCAGGGAGCTCCACGCGGAGAACGATTTTCTGCGCAAGTCGGTGCTGGGCCTGATGAACCGGTTTCACACGGCAATCGCCGGCCAAATCGCCAAGGCACAGGACGAGCGGATGTTCCGCCGGGATCTTGATCCCGACGATGCCGCGTATCTGGTGCTCGGGCTTATTCAGGGACTGGCGGTCCGTTGGTCGCTGAGCGGCCGGTCCTTTCAATTGGCCGACGAAGGTATTCGGCTCCTTGAGGTTCAAATCGGGCTGTTCGCCGCGCCTCCGGCCGACGCGACCGAGAGCGAGCGGCCGACATGAAGCGGAACGGAGTTGGCGGCCGCTGGCCTGTTCGGGGGCCTGATTTCCGGCAGCGGTCAGCGGAAGGAAGAGGAAGGATGATGACCATATGTCCCCTCGCCCGTATCCGCATCGCAGCGGTCGCGACATGACTTCGGCACCGGGATGCGGCTCGGGGACACTTTGGATCGCAATGTTGCTGCTGGCGGCCTTTCTGACGGCGACCGGCTGTGCGTCGCGACCCGGCCCGCAGGTTCTCGCAGTGGTTCCGGCGAGCGCGACGGCGGTCGAGCAGATGACCATCCAAATTGCCACGACGCGCCAGCGTGACACGACGAACGGCAACTATTCGTCCGGCCGTTCTCCGACACTGAACTTCGAGCGCTTCACCGTCTCCGTTCCAAAGGATCATGTGATGACGGCGATCGAATGGCCGAAAGGTGCGCCGGATCCGGAACAAAGCTTCGCCGTGACGGAACGGACCATCCTGCCGAAGCTCGAATTCCAGGCGCCGTCGCGCCGAACCGGCGGCCTTGCAGGAAAGCGCGATGTCGTCATCTTCGTCCACGGCTACAATTACAGCTTCGAGGAATCGCTGTTCAGGCTGGCGCAACTCGCCGTCGACGGCAAGCTGACGGAGACGCCGGTCCTCTTCGCCTGGCCTTCGGCGGCATCCGTGGCGGGTTACGTCGCCGACAAGGACGCCGTCACCTATTCGCGTGACGATCTCGTTCGCGTGCTGACGGATATTGCGAATGATCCGAAGGTCGGAAGGATCACGGTGTTCGGGCACAGCATGGGCGCTTGGCTCACGGCGGAGGCTCTGCGCCAGCTCCGGCTGACCGGCCAGGACGCGATCATCGAGCGGTTGAACGGCGTCGTGCTTGCTGCCCCCGACATCGATGTCGATGTCTTTCGCCGCCAGATGGAGGTCATCGGCCCTCTCGACCCGCCGATGACGCTGCTGGTTTCCAAGGACGACCGCGCCTTGATGGCATCCAGCCGGATCGCCGGGTCCCGCGACCGGATCGGCACCCGCGACGTCAACGATCCGCAAGTCCAGGCGCTCGCCGGCGCCAACAACATCCGGCTGATCGACATATCCGAGGTCTCGGCTCTCGACGGAACCAACCACAACCGGTTCGTCGGGCTGGTCACGGTGTTTCCGCGGTTGCAGAATGGCGTACGCACCGGCCTCGCCCGGGCCGGCGCTTTCGTGCTGGAGCCGATCAGCGCCACTCTCCTGCCGCCCCGGCCGTAAGGTGCCCCGACAGATGCTGCCCTCTCTGCAGCGGCGCGAACTCCTCAGCGGTCAGCGTTTCCCGGGTGAGTAGCATCTTCGCCCCGGCGTCCAGATCGGAACGCTGTCCCGCGAGGATATCCTTGGCGCGAACGCGCGCGGCCTCGACGATCTCCCGGACGGCCAGATCTATCTCGCGCTCGGTGGCTTGCGAGGCCTCGAAGGCGCGGGTCTGCGGCACGGCGAGAAACGCCTGGGCGGGCCGCGTGTAGGTCCGTTCGCCGAGACCGGAGTCCATGCCGTACCGCGTCACCATTTCGATGGCGATATCGGTCGCCTTCTGGAGATCGTCCGCGGCGCCGGTCGACACATCACCGTCGAAGATCAGATCTTCGGCGGCGCGCCCACCCATCAGGACGACGATCCGGTTCTTCAATTCGCTGGCGGCGAGCAGGAACCGATCCTCCGTCGGCCGCTGCATGGTATAGCCGAGAGCGCCGACGCCGCGCGGGATGATCGAGACCTTCTGTACCGGATCGACGCCCGGCAGATTGGCCGCGACCAGCCCATGGCCCATTTCGTGATAGGCGACGCGGCGGCGCTCGCCCTCGCTCAGAACACGGCTCTTCTTTTCGATGCCGGCGACGATCCGCTCGATGGCGGTCGTAAAGTCGCCGAATGTTACCGAGGCCCCGTCGCGGCGGGTCGCGGCGATCGCCGCCTCGTTGATCAGATTGGCAAGGTCGGCCCCGGTGAATCCGGTGGTCAGGCCAGCGACCTTGGCAAGGTCGACATCCTCATCGAGGATGATCTTGCCGGCATGCACCTTGAGGATGGCAAGGCGGCCCGCCTGGTCGGGCCGGTCGACCAGAACCTGGCGGTCGAAGCGACCGGCGCGCAGCAGTGCGGGATCGAGGATTTCCGGCCGGTTGGTGGCGGCGAGCAGGATGACGCCGACACTCGGATCGAATCCGTCGAGTTCGGCGAGCAGCTGGTTGAGCGTCTGCTCCTTTTCGTCGAAGCCACCATAGCCACCCGCCGTACGGCTGCGGCCAAGAGCGTCGAGCTCGTCGATGAAGATGATCGACGGTGCGGCCTTGCGCGCCTGTTCGAACAGATCGCGGACCCGCGCCGCGCCGACGCCCACGAACATCTCGACAAACTCTGACCCCGAGATCGAGAAGAACGGCACCCCCGCCTCCCCCGCCACGGCGCGGGCCAGCAGCGTCTTTCCGGTGCCCGGTGGCCCGACGAGGAGGATGCCTTTGGGCACGCGCGCGCCCAGTCGGCCATAGGTCGTCGGGTCCTTGAGAAAGGAGACGACCTCCTGCAGTTCCGACTTGGCCTCATCGACACCGGCGACATCGGCGAAGGTCACCTTGGTGTCTTTCTCCACATAGACCTTGGCCCGCGACTTGCCGATCGACATGAGGCCGCCCAGACCCTGCCCCCCGGCCATGCGACGGAAGAGGAACATCCAGATCACGTAGATGACGAAGAACGGCAGCACCCAGGCGAGCAGAGTTCCCGCGAAACCACTGGATGGCGCGCCGGTCACGGTGACCCCATGGGCAATGAGCTTGTCCGCCAGCCCGGTGTCGACACGGGTCGTGACGAAACGCGTCTTGCCGCTTGGCAAAGCCTCCTTGAGCGTTCCCTGAACCGTATCGTCGCCGACCGTGACCTCCGCCACCCGGTCGTTCGACAAAAGCTCCTCGAATTGACTGAACGGAATGGTCTCGATTTCCGAATAGGTCCCCCAGGCCCATTGCAGCAAGCTGAAGCCGAGGATCGCCGCGAGAACGTACCAGATGATGATTGTCTGCTTTTGCAGCGGCGTCGGCGAATCCTTGGCCATGTATGGCTCCGGTCAATCAAAAGACGCGGTCTTGACGGTCAACTTCCGACTGCATCAAGACGGGCGGGAAATGCGGTCGCGGCAAGACGACGGCATGAACATAATGGCGGTCACCGCAGGGACACCCGCGACGACCGCTTGCCTTGGCGGACCAGCCGGTCAGGCGGCCGTCACCGCGATCTTCTTTTCCTTGCTCTGCACCTCGGCCGTCTTCGGCAGTTTCACGGTCAGCACGCCCTTGGTGAAACTCGCCGCGATCTTGTCGGCGTCTCGGGAACCCGGAAGGACCCGTAGCGGCGCTCGGAGAGGTAGTAGTCCTTTTCCTTCTTGCGGGCTTAGAAGCATGTCGCGATACCGTGCTGGTCCGCCGGAGCCGCTGAACGGGATGACCAAAGCCGGCGCATGCGGCTTCGGCATTGATCCTGATCAAGATTTTGCATCTTGGCGGCGCTTGATCCGGATCAAGCCGCGAAGGAGGCCTCATGCATCTAACCGTCACTCGCGCCGAGGGCGCGTCGAAGTGTCCGGATCACAACCCCGCGCGCCTTGTCGTCGGCCGCCTTTTCGAGCCTTTCATTAATGTCGAGGAAGAGTTTCGAAACGTCGTTGTGCCAGTCGAGATGAGCCAGCTTGCCCGGGTCGAGGCGGCGCGGCGTGTCGGATTTCAGCGGGATGGCGGCCTCGGCCGTGAGCCTGAAGCCGTCGTCCAATCGCGGCACGATGACCCGCTCGTTCGGAATCACCGCGCTCACACGCTGCTTCAGCCCCTCGATCGCCTCGACTTCCCCATGCACGAGGAACAGACCGGCCTCCACCGGACGCCGTTCCGACAGCCATTCGCAAAGCTCGGGTCCGTCGGCATGGCCGGAGTAGAGATCGATCTCGCGGATTTGTGCCCGCACGACGAACTCATCGCCTTGAATACGGACCTGACGAGCCCCGTCCTTCAATATCCGGCCCAGCGTGCCCTGGGCCTGGAAGCCGACAAAAAGCACGGTCGCTTCCGGCCGCCACAGCCAATTCTTCAAACGATGCCGGATGCGTCCGGCCTCGCACATTCCGCTGGCCGCGATCACGATATGGAAGCCTTTCATCCGATCCAGCGCTTTGCTCTCGTCGACCGTCTCGGTGAAGCGGATGTTCGGTGCCCGCAAAGCGCGCGACAGAATATCGCCGTGCTCCAATTCCCCCGCATGGTCGTGGAAGACCCGGGTGGCACGGGTGGCGAGCGGCGAATCGATGACGATCGGAATCGCCGGCAGATCGCCGGTCTCGATGAGACGCTGCAGGTCGACCAGGAGCTCCTGCGTCCGTTCGACCGCAAAGGACGGGATCAGGAGCGCCCCGCCCGGGTTGTTCGCCGCCCTCACCGCGTCTCGCAGCATCCGGCGACGATCGGCTTCCGACGCCCCGGCACGATCTTCGTCGCCGTAAGTGCTTTCGCAGATGACATAGTCGAAGCCGCTCGGCGCGTCCGGATCGGCTTGCAACAGCTTGTGAGCGGGGCCGAGGTCGCCGGAAAACAGCAGCCGCAGTGGTCGATCTCCGGAGCTGGCGATCTCGATTTCGATGGAGGCAGAGCCGAGAAGGTGCCCCGCGTTCCAATAACGCGCCCTGACGCCGGCCATCACATCGAACCATGCGTTGAACGCAATGGCCCGGAATTGGCTCAGGCATTGGGCGACGTCGGCAGCGTCATAGATCGGCGCCACGACCCTGCGACCGCGCCGCTTGTTGCGGCGGTTGAGATGCGCGACTTCGGTATCCTGGATATAGGCCGAGTCGGGCAGCATGACGCTGCACAGGTCCTGGGTCGCGCGGCTGGCGAAGACGGGGCCGCCGAACCCATGCTTGGTCAGCTTCGGTAGCAGCCCGGAATGGTCGATGTGGGCGTGGGTCAGCAGCACCGCATCGACCTGCTTCGGCTCGAACGGAAAGGCGCGGTAGTTCAACTCCTTCTCCGACTTCGATCCCTGGAACAGGCCGCAGTCGATCAAAAGCCGGCCGCCGGCAACCTCCAGTTCGAAACATGAGCCGGTGACGGCCTGTGCCGCTCCGTGGAACCGGAGGATCGAGCCCTGGCCCGTTTTCGTGCTATCTTGGCTCATTGGAAGCTCCAGCCGTTATCGTCAGAATTGATTGCCCTCGGTCGCCGCGTTCAGGTCGGTAATCGCCTCACGGCAGGCCCACGGCCTTCACACTCCTGGTCGCCTCTGGCTCGCCGCCGCGCCGCCTGCGAGCTCGATGATCTCCGCGGTGATCTGTTCCTGGCGTACATGTCGGAACGTCGCCCGCAAAGCGCCGAGCTGCCGATCGATTTCGCGATGCGCCGCGGCCATTGCCGTCATCCGTGCCTGGTTTTCCGCAGCGAAGGCGTGCAACGCAACCTCGCAGAACAGAGCATGCAAGTATTCGGCGGTGAGATCGGCCAGGAGCTTGCGGGTCGGCAAATTAAGGATCGGCGGCTTCCTGTGCTCAACCCCCGCGAACGTGGCAGGGTCCAGCGGCAGAAGAGGCCGACGAACGACCGTCGGCTCGGCCCCGACGGACCCATCGGCGAAGACCGCCGTCACCCGTTCGACCCCTCCTGCCCCGATCCTCTGGTAGAGCGCGTCGCAAATGTCGCTGGCGAGCTTCGGAATGCCGGAGGAATGGGAGGGCATCGCGCTGGTCCAGTCGGCCGCAATGCCTCGTTCGGCGGCATGGGATAATCCGCGCGTGCCGATAAGAAAGAGCACCGGCACCGGCACCTCGTCGGCGATCGTCGCCAACACGCGCTCGTTGAAGGCTCCGGCGAACCCCTGTTCGGCGCCAAAGACGACGAGCGCTGCCTTGCTCGTCCGCTCCGGTGGAGGCGGCGCCTCGGTGGAAACCTGGGCCAATACCTGAGCAAGCCCCGCGGCGATCGTCTGGGCGTAGGCGTCGACCGCGCTCAACTCGTCGCGCGCTTTCTGCACCCGAGCCCCGGCGATCCCACGCATGGCGTTGACCACGGTGCCGAGCTGGCGGATGCCCTCGATGCGGGCAGAGACGTCGGCGAGCCGGTCGCTCATGACGGCCCCCCGGTGGGTTTCGGGGAATCGACCTCGCGCACGATTCTTCGCATGGTCTCGAGAAGCGCTTCGTGACCGTCGGAGTCCAGCATTCCGCTTTCCTCGATCTGCCGGACCGCATCCGGAGCGCCGTGGTCGAGCCCCGCCGCGACCGCGCGGCGAAGCGCTGGCACCCTTTCCAGCGCTAGCCCGTCGACGAGCCCTGCCTGTACGGCGCCGACCAACGCGACCTCCTCGGCAAGCCGAAGCGGGTGATACGGTCGCTGACCGAGGATCGCGCGTATCCGCGCCCCACGGGTCAACCGGTCGCGCACGCGCGCATCCGGCAGACCGCCGAAGCGGGTGAACATTTCCAGTTCGAGAAACTGGGCGTAATCGAGGCGCATCGTTTCCGCGGCCTCCCTGAGGGCGTGCGCTTGCGTCTTGCCGCCGACGCGGCTGACACTGGTGCCGACGTCGACAGCCGGCTTCTGGCCTTCGTTGAAGAGCCTGGTGTCGAGGACGATCTGCCCGTCGGTGATCGAGATCAGATTGGTTGGGATGTAGGCACTGAGATTGCCCGCGTCGGTTTCGGCGATCGGCAGCGCCGTGAGCGAACCACCGCCCCTGTCCTTCGACAGCATGGCGGCGCGTTCGAGCAGGCGAGCGTGGACGTAGAAGATATCGCCCGGATAGGCTTCCCGGCCAGGCGACTGGCGCGTCAGGAGCGCGATTTCGCGATGCGTGGCGGCGTGCTTGGAAAGATCGTCGATCACGACAAGCGCGTGCTGGCCACGATCGCGGAAATACTCGGCGATGGTAAAGCCGGCAAATGGCGCGATCCATTGCAAACCCGGCGAGGTTGCCGGCCCCGCCACCACGATGATCGTTCGCTCGGGTGCGCCGTGGGTCCGGATCGCGTCGATCGCCCGACGAACATTGGCGCTCTTTTGACCGACGGCGACATAGATCGAGATCATGTCGCTCGCCTTCTGGCTGATGATCATGTCGAGCGCCACCGTCGTCTTGCCGGTCGCGCGGTCGCCGATGATCAGCTCGCGCTGGCCGCGACCGAGGGCGAACAGCGTGTCGACAACGAGAATACCGGTCTGCACGGGCTGGGTCACGGCGGCGCGCTCGACGATCGCTGGAGCCGGACAGTCAATCGGCTCGTTGCTCTCGGCCGAAACCGGGCCCTTGTCGTCCAGAGGGCGGCCGAGCGGATCGACGATCCGCCCAAGCAGTCCAGCCCCCACCGGCACGCGTACCACGTCGCCCGTGCCGGTAACGGTGTCGCCAGCTTGAACGCCGGCCACATCGTCGAGGAGCACGCAGCCGATACGATCCTCGTCCAGCACCTGGGCGAAACCGAACCGCCCATCCTTGAACGCGAGCAGTTCGTCCAGCCGCGCGTCGGGCAGGCCGGAGATCAGTGCAATGCCGTCGCCGACCTGCTCGACCCGACCGATCTGCCGCGCCTCGGGACGGAGCGTGGCCGCATCGAGACGCTGGCGCGCCCGCCGGCGCCACGCTTCCGGCTCGAGTTCAGTCGCGGACGTCATGGGAAAGCTCCGTCAGGATGCGGTCGAGATCGGCGCGCCAGCTGTTGGTCACCAGGATATGCGATCCATGCAATTCAAGGCCGGCGAGCAGCTTGGGATCCGCCTTGAAGTCGAGCCTCGGGCTGCCGCCCAGCGCGTCGACGAGACGCGTCCGGACGCGCTCCTTGTCTTCGTCCGCGAGAGGGCTGGCACTGACCGCCTCGAAGATCGCGCCGTCCCGTGCAAGGCTGTGACGGGCATGGTCGGGAAGACGGCCTATCTCCGCGACCAGCGAATCCAAAAATGCCTCCTGCAAAGCCTTGTCGTCCAATCGCGCCACCAGTCGCCGGGCGATGTCGACGGCGAGCCGGGAGGCCTGCTCGGCCCAATTCTCGCGATTCGCCTCCGTTTCCTTCTCGATTTCCGCTCTCGCCGTATCCCTCAGAACCTCCGCTTCCGCTTCGGCCTTTGCCAACACGCCGGCACGGACCTTTTCGGCGGCGACCTGTGCCTCCGCGACGATACGCGCCCGCTCCTCGGCAAAGCCCGCGCGCGTCGTCTCGATTTCGGCGAGCGCCGATCGCGCCTCGCTACGCTCGGCCTCCGCCTCGGCCAGAGACCCCGCCGCGGCCTTGCGCCGCGTCTCGATCATCGCCGCGAGCGGTCGCCAGAAGAAGCGCGCCAGGAGCCAGACCAGGATCAGGACGTTGACGGTCTGGATGCCCAACGTCCACCAGTCGATGCGCATGGGCAATCAGAGCAACAAGGGGTTGGCGAAAAGCAGAAGCAACGCCACGACCAGGCAATAGATCGCCATGGTCTCGATCATCGCCAGACCGACGAACAGCGTGCGGGAGATCGTCGCGGACGCTTCGGGCTGCCGGGCGATGGCGTCCATCGCCGCGGCGACCGAGCGCCCCTCGGCGAGGGCCGGTCCGATCGCGCCGAAGGAAACCGCGATCACCGCGCCCAGAATGCTTGCGAGCGCTAGCCAGTTCATTGTGTAGCCCTTTCCTTGGTCTTCGTGGGAGCCGGGCGTCCGTCATTGACGGCTCCGGCGATGAACACCGTCGCGAGGACGGCGAAGATGTAGGCCTGGACGGCACCGGTCAGGAGATCGAGCGCCATCAACGGGATCGGGACGAGGAGCCCGGCCAGCGACAGGACGATGCCGATGACGAAAACCCCGCTCATGATGTTGCCGAAGAGGCGAACGAGCAGGGAGAAGGTGCGTGTGATGCTCTCGACGAAGTTGAGCGGGATCATCAGGACGCTCGGCGAGGCAAAGCTTTTGAGATAGCCACCGACGCCCCCCGCCCGGACGCCGAACCAGATCACCGCCAGGAAGACCAGCAGCGCCAACGCCGCGTCGGTTTCCAGATTGGCGGTCGGCGGCTCGACGCCTGGCACCAGCGAGGTCCAGTTAGCGAAGAGAATGAAGACGAAGAGCGTACCGATGAAGGCGCGATAGTCAGCGGGCTCCGCCTGCATCGTTTCGCGGATCTGCCCGTCGACCGTCACGACGACAAGTTCCAGCGCCGCCTGAAGCGACGACGGCACGAGCGACAGACGACGAGACACCGCCATGCCACCGGCGGCGAGCAGCACCATCAACGCCCAGGTTACGAGGATCGGCTCGGTAATCGGGACCGGGCCAAGCTGGAACATCGCTTCGGTGGTCAGCGGCGAGTTCATTCGGCGAGCCTTCCAACACGGCGCATGACGAAGGCGCGGCCGCCGAGCAAGCCGATCGTCATCGCGAACAGGGCCGGCGCGCCGTGGAGGCTGGCCAGCGTGAGCGCTCCGACAAGCAGCGCGAACCGCGCGATCGCCACGGTCGCGGTCCGCCAAGGTGACGTACCGCTCGCGAGCCGCTGTGCCTGGTACCAGAGGGCCGAGAAGTGGGCCAAGCCGAGAGCAAGGCCCGCCGCGAGGAAGCCGAAAAGCACCATCGGCGTTCGCCAGTCCATCGCCTGGGCGGTATCGATCAGGGTCATTGCCCATTCATCCATTTCCAGGCCGACCAGCAGCCGATCGCAAGGCCGATCATCAGCAACGCCCCGGTGATCGTCAGTCCCGACTCGAACATCCGGTCGAGCCAGCGACCCACGAAGAGGCCGATGAGGGTCGGCACCACGATGATCCAGCCGAGAACGCCGATCTGCGCCAGCCGCTTCGCCACCGTCGGCTCGCCCTCCCGCAGCCATTGGCGGTGGCGCTCGCCTCTGATTCGGACGGTCTCAGCCAGATGATTGACCTTCTCCGTCTCGACTGGCTTGTCCTGCTCATCGCGTCGCACGTTCATGACGCGCCTCCCGGCAAGGACGCCGCGCCGGGCCGCAGATGCCGCATGATTTGCCGGATGGCCGCGAGCTGCAGACGCGTGCTGTCGACAAACTCCTCACGTTGCGTCTCGAGGTCGGTCTCAAACTTCTTGAGAACCGTATCGTGCAGGGTCGTCAGATCGTCACCCGGGATCGCCTCGCGCGTCGCGATCGTGACCTCGCGGCCACCGTTGACGGTGAGAACGCCACGGCGCACCGCGCAGTGATGACGGCGTTCGTCTACGTCGGTCCAACTGACGACGGAAATAGCGAGGACAGTGAGAAAATCCGCATGGCCCGGCATGATGCCGAAGCTGCCACTCGCATCCTCCGCGCGGATCGACAGGACATTGTCGTTATGGACGACGACCACCAGTGGGCTGACGATACGCAGTCTCATGAGACCCGCTCCTCGCTCTTGCTCCTGGCCGCCGCTTCCTTCTGCCGGGCGTCGTCCAGCGTGCCGACCATGTAGAGGGAATCCTCCGCCCAATCGTCGGCCTCTCCCTCCAGGATCGCTTTGACGCCCAGAAGCGTATCGGCGCGGCGGACGCTCCTGCCGGGCATGCCGGTGAAGGCTTCGGTCACCACGAAGGATTGGCTGAGGAAACGTTGCAGGCGCCGCGCCCGTCGCACGATCTGCCGGTCCCCGGGACCCAGTTCCTCAGTACCGAGAAGCGCGATGATATCCTGGAGCTCTTTGAACCGCGCGAGGGCCTGACGCGCCTGTTCGGCCAAAGCGTAGTGCTCTTCGCCAACGATCGAGGGATCGAGCAGAACCGAGGACGAGGCGAGCGGGTCGACGGCCGGATAGAAGCCTTCGGCGGCGAGCGTACGCGACAGTACGATGACGCTGTCCATATGCGTGGAAATCGCCGTGACCGCCGGGTCGGTGAAGTCGTCGGCCGGAACGTAGACCGCCTGAATAGCGGTTACCGCGGCGCCGGCGACCGAGGCGATCCGCTCCTCGAGCAAGGCCACCTCGCTCGCCAGCGTCGGCTGATAGCCGACCCGGGACGGCAGCCGGCCGAGAAGGCCGGAGACCTCGCTGCCCGCCTGTAGAAAGCGGAAGACATTGTCCATCAGGAGGAGGACATTCTTGTGCTCTCTGTCGCGGAAGTCCTCGGCGATCGTCAGCGCCGTCAGCGGCACACGCCAGCGGGCGCCCGGCGGCTCGTTCATCTGGCCGTAGACAAGGACGGTTCGCGGCAGGACTCCCGATCGGCGCATTTCGGCGAGGAGCTCATGCCCCTCGCGCGAGCGCTCGCCGATGCCCGCGAACACCGAAATGCCCTGGTACTTCTTCACCATCGCGTGGATCAACTCGGTGACGAGCACCGTCTTGCCGACGCCCGCCCCGCCGAACATCGCCGCCTTGCTCCCATGCGCCAGCGGCGCCAGGAAGTCGACGACCTTGATGCCGGTCTCGAACAGATGGCTGCTGGAATCGGCCTTGGCGGCGAGCGCCGGCGGTGGATTGTGGATGCCGCGCCGTTTCGTGTCCGACGCCAGGGGCGGCCCTCCATCACGGGCGATGCCGACGACGTCGAGGAGACGCCCGAGCACCGCGTCGCCGACGGGGACGGTGATCGGCTCTCCGGTCGCGCGGACGGGAACGTTGCGTTGCAGGCCGGCGGTCGCCTGCAAAGCGATAGCGCGAACCGTGCCACGGTCGACATGGCTGTGAACTTCCAGGATCAGCGGTTCGCCGCCATCGCGTTCCACAACGAGGGCGCTGTCGATCGGGGGCATCTGCGCCCTTGGGAAGCGCACGTCGATGATGGCGCCGCGAACCGCGATCACCGTGCCTGTCGCCCCTTCATCCTGCATCGCGGCCTCAAAATCCCGGGGCGGCGGCTGTCCCGGTGCGGCGCATACGCGTCCGCGGGGTCCGAACCCGTTGGGAGGCACTCTAGGCCACAGCGCACCAGCGACCTTTGATTCCGATCAACGATTGCACCGCCCGCTTCGGCGGCGCCATGCCACAAGACGCATGCGCCTCGCTCCCGGCGTCGCGGCCGGGCGCCTTGGGTCGCCACGGCGGTCTCGCCTAAGCGATCCCAGCCTCGATCGGACACAAGCGTGCGACGACGCGGTGTTCCGTTTCGTCCGTCGGAAACGCGACGCAATCGCCCTTGATGCGCGCGCCGTTGACCGTGAGCTCCACCCGTCCGGTGCCCAGATGATCGGGATCTGCGATGCCGATCATCAAACTTCCGGTTGGTCCCTTCACCCTGACGTCGGCTCCGCCCCAAGCCCTCGGCAGGCGCGGAGCGATATGCACGGCACCCTGCCGAAGGCTGACGCCGAGAATGCCTTCGACGGCGAGTTGCCATGTCCAGCCTGCGGCGCCGGTGTACCAGGTCCAGCCCGCCTCCCCGATTCCAGGCTCGGAGCCACGCACGTCGCCCGGCAGGACATAGGGCTCGGCGCCGTATAGCTCCGCGCCAGCGCGGCTGGCGGTGCGGCGGATCGGGTTGATCAGGTCGAAGATCTGGTAAGCCCGGTCGCCGTCGCCGAGCCGCGCATGAGCCAAGCCCAGCCAGGCCGCCGCATGGGTGTACTGGCCGCCGTTTTCGCGCACGCCCGGCGGATAGGCACGAATATAACCCGGGTCGCGTGGTGTGCGATCGAAGGGTGGGGTGAGCAAGCGGACCAGCCGTGTTTCAGGATCAACGAGCCGCGCGGTCGCGGCAGCAACCGCCGCCGCTGTCCGTGTCGGTGATGGCCCGCCGGCCAGCGCCGCCCAGGATTGCGATATGCTGTCGATCTGGCATTCGTCGTTATCCTTCGAGCCCCAGGGCAGACCGTCGTCGGCGAAGGCCCGCGCATACCACCCGCCATCCCACCCGGCCGTATCGGCGGCCATGCGCAGATCGCCGGCGCGCGCCTTCCACAATTCGTCCAGATCCTCGCGCCCGACCACCCGAGCCAGCTCCGCGAATGCGTCGGCGCAGACGGCGGCGAACCAGGCGAGCCATACGCTTTCACCGCGTCCTTCCCTGCCGACCCGATCCATTCCATCGTTCCAGTCGCCTGTCCCCATGAGCGGCAGTCCGTGAGCACCAGCGGTGACTCCGCGCGCCAAGGCCCGTCGGCAATGTTCGAACAGCGTCGCGCGTTCCGAACCCGGCTCGAAGAGAGCGTATCGGTCTTCCTCCTCGTCCCCGAGCGGAGCGGCGGACAGAAACGCCACCTCTTCGGCAAGGATCGCGCTGTCGCCGGTGGCCTCGACATAGCGGCCGGTCGCATAGACGAGCCACAAAAGGTCGTCCGAGCAGTGCGTCCGCACGCCACGCCCCGCCGGCGGATGCCACCAGTGCAGCACATCGCCCTGTTCGAACTGCCGTGCCGCACACTCCAGAATGTGGGCCCGCACGCGCTGCGGCTCTGCGAACAGGAGCGCCATCATGTCCTGAAGCTGGTCGCGGAATCCGAAAGCACCGCCGGCCTGATGGAACCCGGCGCGCGCGAACACCCGCGAAGCGAGTGTCTGGTTGACGAGCCAGCGGTTGACCAGAAGATCGAAGGCCGGGTCCGGCGTCGAGACCGTGACAACTCCAAGTCGTTTGGTCCAGAGCGCCTGGTTTGCGGCGAGCGCCGTCCTGGCCCTGCCGACGTCCCCCCAATGGGCGGCCAGCCGCGCGGCGTCGGTCGCGTCGTTGCCTTCGCCAAGCACGAAAACGACCTCCTCCGTCGCGCCGGGCGCGAGGTCGATGTGAACCTGAAACGCCGCGCAGGGGTCGGCGATGCCGTCGAGCACGCCGTCAAGGCTCCAGGCGAGGAGTCCGGCGGGATGAACGCGATCGCCCTGCCAGCCAAGAAACGCCGTGCGGTCGCATGTCAGGCTATGGGGCGGACGGCTCGCCGCCAGAAACGCGGTGCGGTCGCCAAATTCCGGGTTCCAGCCGTTGCGGGCAATCAGCGCCCGGCTCTCGGCATCGTAGCCGGTGACCACGTGCGGCCGCGCCGTGCTGCCCAGTGCTCCCAGCAGCCATTCGGCGTAGTAGGTGGCGGTGAACCGCCGCCCGCTCTGGCCCGGATTGAACAAGCTGAGAAGCGCCAATTTCACGGAAGCGTCGGGCGGAACGAAGACGGTGAGACGCTGCTCCAGCCCCTCTCCATTGCGTTGCCAGGTCGTGGCTCCGGGGCTGTGACGGATCTGGCACGTCGTATCGCCGCCGGAGGGTAGCGGCGTCGGCGTCCAGATCCGGGCGGTCTCCTCGTCGCGCAGGTAGAGTGCCTCCGCCTGCGGATCGACCAAGGGATCGTTCGACCAGGGCGTCAGCCGATGCTCGCCGCTGTTGATGCACCAGGTGAAACCCAGTCCGGACTCCGACACGATCGTCCCGAAGCGCTCGTTGGCCAAGACGTTGCACCAGGGCGCCGGTGTCTTGCGGCCACCTTCGAGATGGATCACGTAATCGCCATTGGCCGGTGAGAAGCCGCCATAGGAGTTGTCCAATAGGATATCTGGCGGACGTGAGAGCTCGGCGACGGGCGTCGGTTCGGGCGGCGACGGTCCGACGGGTTGGAAGTGGGGTGGTCCGATACGCACCGGGCGCGGAGCGGTGACCGCGTTGGTGAGGGACGTCGCCGCACCGTCGAGCGACAACCGTGCCGAAGCCGTGAGAGCGAGCCTCTCCCCCGCTCCGAACTGATCCGCCGCCAGCAGATGAACGCCTCCCGATCCGCCCAAGCCTTCGGGGACACGCGCTTCGCGGAGTGTGGAAAACAACAGTTCGCGGGTCGGCTCCTGATAGCCCGAAGCGCCTTCGCGCAGGATGACGATATCCGCGCGAAGGCCCCGCCGCAGCCACCACTGATGCGCCCGGACCACGCTTGGGAGCAGTTGCGCATGCAAATCATCGGCAACCCGCACCAGGACAATTGGCAAATCACCGGAAAGGCCCATGCTCCAGAGCTGCGCCTGCGCGGGAAGGCCCATTTGTGACACGGCGACCGATAGGTGCGCCGGCAACCGTGGGAAGACGAGGTCGCGACACAGCGCCTGCGCCTCGGCCAGCGCCCGCGTATCCATGCCGAGACGCCGCGCCTCGATCGCCGCGGATCGCAATGCGTCCTCCATCGCCCAGTCGAGCGCCGGCACGGTTGCATAGCGTTCGGCGGTCTCGAGCGCCGTCTCACGCGAGCCGGCGGCGGTCGTCACGAAGGCGAGTTGCGCCCGGGCGCCAGGAGCAAGGCGGATTCGAGCGCGGAGCGCCATGACCGGATCGAGCGTCCATCCGGCGCGCCCGGCCAGCACGCCGGTCGCGCCCGGCGGGTGCTCCGAATTGCCATGGCGGCTCAAGAAGGCCCGACGGTCGGTCTCGAAACCGGCCGGCATCACCGCCGAATCCTGAGCCACCAGGCGATGAACGAGAACAGGGGGCCTCTCCGTGGGGCGCTGGGGCGACGGGTGAAGACGAGCGCACCGTGCTCGGCAATCCGCTCGCTGTGGACAAACAGCTTGCTGAACGCCGGGTGCCGCTCATGTGCCGCCGCCGGCGCGAGCACCACTTCGGCGTAGCTGGTCAGGTCGATCTCGCGGGTCCTGCCGCTCTCGTTGAAGAGAGTCACGCGGCGGATCTCCACATTGTCGCCGGGCGCAATCGCGATTTCGAGACGGGTCGAGAGCTCATCTCCGCGATCATGAAACTCAGCCATGTGAGCGTGGAAGCTTGTCTCCGAAAATCCCCGTCCATGCTCGCCGAGCGACCGTATCGCGCCGCTGTCCGGCTCACTGAGATAGAGCCGCGCGTCGCCTGCGCGGCTGACGGGGTCTCCGGTCCACCGCGTCAGGGCCTGACCCCGCCACCAGAGCGCGCCGCCGCCGGCACTGGTGATCCAGGATGCGAGGCTTCCATTACCAATGACGTGCACTTGCGGAGTGGGCTCATCAGGCGCGGTCCAACCATGCAGAGTCGGGGTCGGCGTTCGTGCCAAGTCGGGCGTGGCGTCTTCCGCATCGGTGGCCTGCTCAGGCGGGAACTCCCAGGGCACACGTTCCTGCAGCAGCAGTTCGGTTGCCCGCATGTGGGGCTCCCGGCCAAAACGCTTGACGAGGATGTTGTCGTTCAGAGCGTTGCCGATAGCGGCGGCGATCATCCCCTGATGGTGCGCCATGTAAGCGCGAACAGGCGTGAAGCCGCCTTCGGCCGGACGTCGGTCCGGCGTGAAATCCGCCGCTTCGAAAAACCCATACTGGCCACACAGGCCGAGCTTTTCCAACCGGCGGAGATTGGCAACGGCCGCGACCGGTGCCACGGCCAGCGCCAGCGCGCTGGCGTAGGGCGCGACCACGTAATCCGCGGATAGCCCGCGCTTCAATCCGAGACCCGGCACCCCGAATGCCTGATACTGGTAGCGATGCGCGGCATCGCGGGAGGCAAAGCCGGACTCCGATACTCCCCAGGGCAGGCCGAGCCTATCGCCATACTGCCGTTGCGCGGAAACCGCGGCACGTTCGCTCTGCCCCAGAAGTCGCCCGGCATCGCTCGGCAGCAACAGCGCCGGCATGAGATATTCGAACATGGAGCCGTTCCAGGAGAGCGCCGCCAATGCACCGCCGGCCTGGGTGATCGGCCGTCCCAGGTGGAACCAGTGATCCACCGGCACGTCGCGCTTGGCGATCGCAAAATAGCTCGCCAGCCGCGCCTCACTGGCCAGCAGGTCGTAATGATGCTGATCCAGCCGGTCGGAGCCGAGATTGTAGCCAATCAAGAAGGTGCGGGTCTCGCTGTCAAAAAGGATGCGAAAGTCCATTCCGAACGCCCGCTCGCCGGCACGCCGGGCGATGCTCTCGAGATTCTCCCGCAGGGTATTGCGAGCGGTTTCTCCATGTTCGAGCGCGATGGTCATCTCGCGGAGCCAGTGCCGGGTCGCGTCGTCGGCTGCCCCCAGACTCGATAGGGCGGCGCGCGCGCGACCGAGCTGTTCGATACTACCGTCGAGAGGATCGGTGGCGACCGGCAGCGTGGCGAAGACTTCGGCGAGCCCACCGAGGCCCGGCGGAGAAGCGTCAGCGAGCGGATGCCACGGCTCAAGGGCGTCGAGGTCGCGTCGCATATTCAAAAGGTGATGATCGGCACGTTCCAGCCAGGCGTGAATCGCATGCGGATCGACCTGATCGACGCCATCGAGAGCTTGCGCGACAAGCGTCTGAACCTTCTTCCAGTCCCCTATGGCGATTTGGGCCAGCGCGGCTCGCCAGGTCGCGGGGTCGGATTGGATCGAAGGGAGACGCTCCAGCATCGCATCGATCGGCTCGAAGACCGCGCGCTGCTGCTGGCCGGGCAGCGCGGTGAGAGCTTCGCGCAGCAGACGCAGTTCGTCGTCGAGACCCTCCCATTGGGAAGCAGACATCGCCGATCCCCCGGCATATTCGCGGCAGCCCTCGCGCAGGGTGAGCAGGCTCACGGCAAGATTGCCGCTGTCGACCGTGGAAACGTAGCGCGGTTCAAGGGATTTGAGGGTCTTCGTCTCGAACCAGTTGAGCGTATGACCACGATAGGTCTCGAGCCGCTCGAGCGAATCCAGCGCATAGGTCATCCGCGCTGCGAGGTCGAAGAGGCCGATGTGACCGAGGTCGCAAGCCGTCAGCGAGGACAGGAACAGCATGCCGACGTTGGTGGGAGAGGTTCGGTGCGCGGTCTCTTCCTGGGGGTTGGTTTGATGATTGTCGGGAGGTAGCCAATTATCATCGGGTCCGGCGAAGGTTTCGAAATAGAGCCACGTCCGCCGTGCGACGTGACGCAAATATGTCCGATCCTCCGCGCCAAGCTTTTCCTTGAAAAAGCTGATCGGTTTGCTGATAGCGCCGGCGATCAGGGGTGAGACGAACCAGACCAGGAGCAGCGGCGCGGCGCCCGGCAAGCTGGCGGGATCGACCGTGGCCAGCAGCAGGGCGAGAATGCCGGCGAGAGCCGGCGCCGCCGCCATCTCGATCCATATCCCCGTTCGCCCCTCCGCGACCCGCGCGGCCGAATGGGCCGCCGACGTCCATTGCAACAAGCGTCGCCGCGAGACGAAAACACGCCATACGGTCTGCACGATCGCTGCCATGGCAAGCACGGCTTCATACGCCATGAAAACGATCGCGAGCAGCCAGCGACCACCATGATCGGCCAATTGCCGCAGCATGCTCCGGGCGGCGCCGCGGCGCCGTCCGCGCGCCAGATTGGTCACGAGGTCGGTGAACAGGTAGGCGCCGGGGGCGGCAACCGTCAACATCGTCCAGATCAGCGCCTCGCCCGGCAGTATCAGCCATCCCGCCGTCGCGAACGCCACCAGCGCCGGTGGGATCAGGCTGCGGCGCAGATTGTCGATGATCTTCCAGCGATCCAGCGCCGACAGCCGATTGGCCACGCGCGCGCCGCCGCGTATGGGCGCCAACCGACCGAGCCAGGGCAGGAGCTGCCAGTCGCCTCGGATCCAACGGTAAGCCCGGCGGGCATAGGCGAGATAATTCGGCGGGAAGTCCTCGTAAAAGACGATGTCGCTAGCCAGTGCCGCGCGACCATGCAGACCCTCGAACAGATCGTGGCTGACAAGCGCGTTTTCCGGAACGTTCTGGGGCAGGCATTTGTGGAAGGCGAAGGCGTCGTAAGCGCCCTTGCCTGTGAATATGCCCTCGCCGAACAGGTCCTGATAGACGTCCGAAACCGCGCGGCTGTAGATGTCGATCGCCGTGTCGCCGGTATAGAGCCGGGTGAACAGCGATCCTTGGCCGGCTTCGGGGGAGATTTCGACGCGCGGTTGGATAAAGGTGTAGCCAAGGGAGGCCTTGCCAGTCTCGGGATCGAATTCAACACGATTGAGGGGGTGAGCCAGCGTCCCGATAAGCCGATTGATGGCGCCTGGTGGCGCTGTGGTGTCGGCGTCCAGCGTGACGACAAAATGGGCCCGACACAGTGTGTCGCAAGCGCCCTCCTGCACGGCGAAGGCCTCGGGCATATGACCGAGGATGAAAGCGGTGAACTCTTCGAGCTTGCCGCGCTTTCGCTCCCAGCCCATCCAGCATCCCTCGGACTCATTCCAACGGCGCTCCCGGTGAAGCAGCGAAAACGGCGCGTGATCAGCATAGCGCGCATTCAGGCGCCGGACCCCCTCGACCAGCGCCGTCTCGATCAGAGCATCCTCTGGGAGCCGCTCCGAATCCGCGTCGGCCAGATCGCTCAACAGGGCCAGATGGATGAACGGATCCGGGTTTGACAGCCAATGGGCCTCGATCCGCTGGATCAGTGCTCCGACCTCCTCGGCTCGGCGCAAGATCACCGGCATCACCACAGCCGTTTCGCAGCCCTTGTCGAGACCGCGCTCGACGTTCAGCTTCGGCAACCCCCAAGGGGGCAGGAACTGCGTGACAATCCACTGGGTCAGCGTGATGCTGATGATCGATGCGGGCATCAGCGACAGGACGATCCCGACAGCCCAGGCGATCGCCCCCGCGCCAAGCGAGGCCAGCACCCAGACGGGAACCGCGAGCGCGGCGAGGCCGAAACCGGTCAGAGCGCCGACGTAGAACCAGCCCGGATGACCGCTCACGGCGCGACGCAGAGCGGCGCCAAGCGCTGGGCGGAAGCCAACCGTCCGCTCCAGTTCCTTCCGGCCTTCGGCGATTAGCCAGCAACCAACGTGGCCGCGCCGCGATGTCCCGGCATGAGCGCGCGTCAGCCTTATCGCGCTCTCGGCGACATTCCATTCGAGGGCCCCTGCGCCAGCGGCGATGTCCTCGACCGCCTTGCGGTATCGGTCACGGGTGTCGAAATCCATTGCCTGATAGACGCCGGCGGGGTCGTTCCGCAGGATCGCCTCAACCCGACTGACCTGATCGAAGAAGGCCTTCCACGACGTGTTCGATACCGCCATGAGCGCGGAGATTGCGCGCGAAACGCTTTCGGTTGGATCGACGGATTCGTGCGGCCCCAATCCCGGCGTCGGCGCGAATGGCGGGGCAAGATCCGGCACGAGTTCGGAAAATGCGAGAACCAGCGTTTCCAGGCAGGCGAGCCGCAGCATCGCAGGAAATGCCCAGAGTTCGGCGATCGTGAGCGGCCCATCCTTTTGATAGGCGTTGACGAACTCGGCTGTACCAGCGAGGCCGATTTGCATATGCGCCACGTCGAGCATGCCGTGGGCCAGTGCCAAGACCCGCGGCATTCCCGCGTATTCGGGCGCGGCAAGACGCGAAAGTCGCCGGTAGAAGGCCGCGGGCATATCCTCGCGCACTTGGCGGACCGCGCGGCGAACATGAAACTCGTTGTCGAGAAGCCACTCGGAGGCCTTGGCCGCATGATGCGGCGGCTCGACACAAGACTGGCGGGCGTGATCCAGCCAGGGAATGATTTGGGAAAGCCTGCGCCATGACGGCGCCGGCTCGGGCTGGCCCGGGTTGATGTCGTGCCGTGCCCTGAGGGCGATGGCAGCCAGCACCGGCACCCTGTCTGGCGGGTCTGCGCTCTCCGGTAGCGGCGCGACGGTCACATCAGTGCTCGACTCGGCAACCTCGCGGGCTGCGCGTCACCGCCACATTGCGAAGCCCGGCGCCTCATCCATTCATGACCTCGCACCAAAAGAATAGGTATGTCGGCATGATTGATCAGATATTCCGCGACGCTCCCTACCGAGATGTCGGGATGTCCGCTCGCCCCAGTGGAGGACAGAACGATAATGTCCGCCTGGTCTTCAACAGCGGCGACTGCAAGAGCATGTCGGGCGTCCCCGCTGGCGATGAGCCGCGTTCGTGAGCAGGATTCGGCGAGCGGCAATCGCGCACGCACCTTCGTGATATATTGCTCCGCAACGCGCTCATTGCGCCGGCGCAGTTGATCTCGTAAGGCGCGGGCTTCGGCTTCGAGCGGGCCGATTTCAGTCAAGTCGACGTTCGGTGCCGCGTGGACGAGTAAAATCTCGGCGTCGTGCGCCGCCGCAAGGCCAACGGCGATCGGCAAGGAGGATTCCGCCCTCGGTGATCCATCGAGCGGCGTCATTACCCGGCGATAGCGGATCGCATCCTCGCCGGCCTCGACCGACGGGGCCAGTAGAACCGAACCTTCGATCGCTTCAGCGACGCGGCGCGCTGTCCCGCCCAGTCCTGGGAAAGGCCAATTGCTATTGCCACTCACGCCCAGGACCGTCAGATCGACGCCGTGATCGCGGACCCAGGCGCAGATGCATTCGGCCGCCGGGCCATCGATCAGAACGATTTCGGCGTCGATGCCGTCAAACCTGGACATCCGGTCGCGCAACGCGGCCTCCACGTCGCGGTGGCGCAGCGTCCATTCGACAGGATCGGTCGGCACCGTGCCGCTGCCCGACGGTTCGAGAACATGCAGAACGGTCAGTCTTGCATTCATCATCGAGGCGACAGCCGATGCGTGTGCCAAGACCGCGTGTGAAAACGGCGACATGTCCAGACAGGCCAGAACGTGTCGAAAGACCGGCTCGCAGGCCTGCGGGTATGGCAGAGCCGGTTCACAAGTGGCCGCTGCCGGACGTTCAACTTCGGACATGATACGCTCCTCCTAGGATGAAGGCCGCTCTCCCGAGCTTCATTCCACCGCGCTGTTCGACCCGCGTTGCGCGCTGAGCCCTCGTACACACCTCCACTTCTGCGTCGAGAACCCGGCCGCCCGGTCGCCGCTGCGGCTTCAAGCGGGACGGAGACGAGGTGGGCGGCAAGCGGTCGACAAGCACAGCCGGATACTGGTTATCCATTGGTGCCTTGCCGCCTTCGACGCTCCACCTTTGCTCGATGCATCGATGAATGGCGCATTTTACACTGCGCGCGTTCGAGGCGCGATAATTTCAACCCGACATTATCGTTCCGGCGCGGTGATATCTTGATCTGCGTCAAATCGTCGGACGAACAAGCCTGCCAGGAAGAATGTGATCATGCCCCGCAGGTCGTCATCGGGGCACGTCTTGATGGATATCAACGCGCTTGTTGTTTGCCCCGATAGATTGGTTGCCATCTTTGGTAAGCCGGGGCCGCCACGACCCACGACGAGCGGCCTGGCATTCGCGGATTCCCCAGGCCAGATTGCACCCTCCTTCCCCGCGACACGAGATTTCGATGGCAGATTTGCTTCCATCCGAATTGTTCCGGGCGGCAGGCGCCGACGAGACCGCCGATGCGATCCGGCACGCTTGCGCGCCGCTCCCCGCCCCCGAGAAAGCCGAGGCGTTCGGCGCGATGTTCGATCGCTTCGGCGATGCCCGCGTGGTCCTTCTTGGCGAGGCGACGCACGGCAGTTCGGAATTCTACCGCGCCCGGGCGGTCATCACGCGGCAGCTTATCGAGCGACACGGCTTCAACATCGTCGCGGTGGAAGCCGACTGGGCCCGACGCGGCGCGGGTCGATCGTCATGTCCGCCGCCGTGCGACCGGGATCTATGATGAGGAATCATTTGCCCGCTTCCCGACCTGGATGTGGCGGAACGACGTGGTCGCGGCGTTCGCTGAATGCTGCGTCAGCACAATGCAGACCTGCCGGCTGAACGTCACGTCGAGTTTTGCGGCCTCGACGTCTATTCCATGTACGCTTCGATGACGGCCGTCCTCGACTATCTGGAACGCGTAGACCCGGCAGCAGCCGAGTCCGCACCACAGCGTTACGGCTGCGTGACGCCCTGGCAGGCGGGTCCAGCCCTCTACGGCAGGTCGGTCGTGCTGGGGCATAGCGACACCTGCGAAGACGCGGTCGTGGAACAGCTCAAGACCATTCTGGAAAACCGCCTCGACTACATGCGCAAGGATGGCGAGGACTATTTCGATGCAGCGCAAAATGCCCGCATCGTGCGGACGGCCGAGCGATATTACCGCATCATGTATCGCGGCTCGACCGAGTCCTGGAACCTGCGTGACCGGCACATGTTCGATACGCTTCAAAATCTCATGGACGCGCGCGGTCCCAAGGCGAAGGCCGTCGTGTGGGCACACAACTCCCACATTGGCAATGCGGCGGCCACGGCGATGGGCTGGCAGGGCGAATTCAACATCGGCGAACTCTGCCGGACCGCCTACCGTGACGACGCCGCTCTGATCGGGTTCGGCACCGATCGCGGCACCGTTGCGGCAGTGGACGATTGGGGTGGGCGGATGCAGATCAAGCGCGTGCTTCCGTCGCGGCCCGATTCCTTCGAGCGCGTCTTCCGGCCGACGGGGATCGCGCGCTCACTGACGGACCTGCGCGATCCCAAACACGGCGAGATGCGTAAGCTTTTGTCGAAGCCGCGTCTGGAGCGCGCCATCGGCGTCGTCTACCGTCCGGAAACGGAGATCTACAGCCATTATTTCGAGGCGGTGCTGTCCGAGCAATTCGACGCTTATGTCTGGTTCGAAGAAACGCGGGCAATCACCCCCTGCCGGCACCGCGGCCGAAGGGAGTCCCGGACACCTATCCGTTCGGCGTGTAGCCGAGCCAAGGCTGATCCAGCATCACGCGGCCGCAACCACGACAGGAACGCGTCTTTCCGATGAAGCAGCGAACCACGGAACCCATCGCATCGCCAGACAAGGGCAAGGAGACAGGCGGGCACGTCGGTGTCCTCGTCCTTGCCGCGGCGACGATTGCCGGGTTCGTCATATGTGTCCTATTGGCTGCGCCTTTTCTGGGTGCCCTCACCTGGGCATTGACCCTGGCGATCCTCTTTGCCCGGCTGCATGCGAAGATCGAAGGGGCACTGACGCGCCCCAGTTTCGCAGCCTTGATGTCAGTGCTGATCGTCGCCCTCCTCGTCGCCGCACCAGCCATTTTCGTGGTCGAGCGCCTCATCGAACAGGCGGCAGCGAGCGTTTCGCTCATTCAGGAGAGGCTCAGGTCGGGCGCTATCCAGCAGCTTCTCGACGCCCAGCCTATCATTGCGCCGGTCGGCCAATGGATCGAGCAGCAGATCGACCTGCCGGCGATGATGGCGAATCTCGCGAGTTGGCTGAGCAACGCCGGCGCCGCCTTCGCGAGAAACTCCGCCGTACAGGTGATCGAGCTCGTGCTGACCTTTTACCTGCTGTTCTATTTCTTGCGCGATCAGGCCACGGCAAGACGTTTTCTGACAGAACGATTGCCGTTGACCGGCGCCGAGACCGAGCACCTGTTCACGCGCGTGGTCGACACGGTCCATGCCACGGTCTACGGGACGATCGCGGTTGCGGCGATCCAGGGCACATTGGGCGGCCTGATCTTCTGGTTCCTTGGTTTGCCAACCCCGCTGCTCTGGGGATTGGTGATGGGTCTGTTGTCGATCGTGCCGGTGCTGGGCGCGTTCATCGTCTGGATACCCGCGGCCATTCTCCTCGCCTTAAACGGCGATTTGGGCAAGGCCGTCATTCTTGCCGTTTGGGGCGCCCTGGTCGTCGGCGGGATCGACAATATCCTGCGCCCGATCTTTGTCGGAAACCGGCTCCGTCTTCATACCGTTCCCGCATTCATCTCCATGATTGGTGGCCTTGTCCTGTTCGGGATGGCCGGTCTGATTCTGGGGCCGCTGGCCGTCACGATCACGATCATGCTCATCGAAATCTGGGGGGAGCGGGAGAGAACAGGCCGCCGAAAACCGGAGTAACGGCCGGCACGCACGTCACCGGTCTACGCGTGGATATACGGGCGCGCGTGGTCTTGGCGCTAGACGTCCTACCGGCATGCGGACTCCCAAGGCACTCCACCATTCGCCAGTTCGTTTAAGCGGCATTGACGTCCGTCAACCAGCTCCTCGACTCCGAGCGATGGTCTAAGCAGCGGTCGGCAAACCCTTTGCGCGGGATCAATGACGCCATTTGCGAAAGCCGTAATGCTTGGCTGCTACGCCGTCCCGGTTCGCCGCCGAGCCGACCGAGACCTTCGCTGACGAAAGGATCTTTGACGATAGCCGACCCATTTCTGCTTGCTCGAATTCTTGCCCTTCTCCTCGTCGCCAACGGCGTTCCGATCCTCGCGACCAGGCTTCTGGCGAACCGGCTGGCGTGGCCACTTGATGGCGGTTTGACGTTCTTCGACGGGCGCCGCCTGTTTGGCGCGGCAAAGACCATGCGCGGTATCGTCGCCTCGACCCTGGCCGCCGGCCTGACGGCCAGTCTTCTCGGGCTGGGCTGGGGGTTGGCGCGATCCTCGCCGCATTGGCGCTGACGGGCGATCTTTTCGCCAGCTTCTGCAAGCGGCGGCTGGGGCTCGCGGTGCATGCGCGGGCGTTCGGGCTCGATCAAATTCCAGAGTCCTTGCTGCCCCTCCTCGTTCTCCAGGCTCAACTGAATCTGGGCACTGCCGATATTGTGCTCCTGACCGCCGCGTTCGTCCTCCTCGAAATGTTGCTGTCCGTCCTGCTGTACCGCCTCAGAATTCGAGACCGGCCTTATTGAGGCGACGCTCGCCGCAGCCGATGCAGGGTAACCTCCGGCGGACAGTTCAGCCGCACATCCACGATCGAGGTGCCTGCCCCCGCCGATGTGTAGCCGCCCATGTCGTGCCAGCGCCAAGGCCCCTTGGCCATGGCGCGCGGGCTATCGGCATCGGTCAGGATGGGAATACCGCCCGGGAGGCATATCTGCCCGCCGTGGGTGTGGCCGCACAGCATGAGATCGAAACCCGCATGGGCGGCATGCCGATAGGCCTCGGGGGTGTGGGACAACAGAATCGAGACGGCGTTTTGCGGAATGTCGTGCGCGGCACGATGATAATTCTCAAGCCGGTAGAAATGCGCGTCATCGATGCCGGCGAGATACACCGTCACGCTGTCCCGCGATAATCGAACCCACTCGTTGAGGAGCAGGCTATAGCCCGCGTCCTCCATACCCGGCACCATGCGGATGGTGTCGTGGTTTCCAAGGATCGCATAGACCGGGCCTGATAGATGCGGTCGCAAACGGCGGAGGTCGTCGACCGCTGCCTCCCACGGGCCGAAGGTGAGCGCGCGATAGTCGCCGGTGAGGACGCAGAGATCGTAGCGAAGCGGCACGAGCATCTCCAGGAGTGACCCGAGAAAGCCGGAGCTCATGCCGAAGTGGAGATCGGAGAGCTGCAGAATTGTGTAGCCATCGAACGCCGCAGGCAACTCCGCCAGGCGGACCTCGTTGTGGCGGACCTGGATCCTGTGGGCGTTGCGCTGGCCGCGTCGATGCAGGCCGACGAGCTTGAGCCCGCCGCGGATCAGACCGTGGATCGAGTACCAGTTTTCGATGTGGAAGAAATGCGTGCCCCTTCGGAATACATGGGCCTCGTAGTCTTTCTCCAGGCCGAGCCGCTGTCGGACATGCAGATGTCCGATTCGCGCCTCCAGCAAAGCGAGTGCGTCCCGCTCTTCCTGCGTCAGATCCGGTGATCTCACTGTGCCCGCCTTCTTTCCTGCTACGCCTTGAGGAATTTTCCTCACCCTGAGCCCGTATCGATCCGGAGAGACCGAAGCATGTTCCGCACCCCAGGCCGCGCGCGCCCGGCGGGATATGCAACGTGTCGGCGAAGATACGGCTTCGACATTGATCCGCGTCAATGCCGCGGTCTGGTCGATGTCGTTGTGTCGGTAGCGCGTTCGGTGCGGTCCGTCCGCAGACAGCGAAAACACCGCACACTTGTACGTGTCGGTCTTCGGGAGAACAGGTGCGGACATAACGGCTCGGTCCACCGCTCTCCCGTCACGCGGAATCAACGTGACCGGCGATGAGACTCGGCAACATCTTTGATCATCGATGGAAGGGGCCGCTCGCTATGGCCGAGATAGATCTGAAAAGTCTGCTGATCCGCTGTGCGACAACCCACGAGGTGGATCTGGAACTGGTAACGAACATTCGCCGCGCGCTCGAGGAGCACGTGCCCGCGGTGGCCGAGCCCGCCGACTCCCGCGATGCCCTCGCGTCGACGGATGGCGCGCTAGCCCTTGTGGCGAAGGCTTTGCCCGGCTGGGCTATCACGTTGCGAGGCGGCACGCGTCCCGGCTCTCAATGGAGCTGTGTCCTGCGGGAAAACGAGTCTCAGGACGACGATCAGACGATAGCCGCCGGGCGCGGAGTCTCGCCCGCCATCGCCATTTCGGCGGCCGTTCTGCAGTTGGTCGGTGGCGTTGAAATCGGCTTCCACTAGAACTTGAAAAGCCGCATCGGAGACGATGCAGGATTGGTGTACAATGCCCAAGAGCGACATACTCTGGTTCGAGGAAATCGTGCGTGTCGACGTCGCCAAAGTCGGCGGCAAGAACGCCTCTCTGGGGGAGATGGTCCAGAAGCTCACCCCCGCGGGTGTGGCGGTTCCCCCTGGATTTGCCACGACAGCCGAGATGTTCAGACGTTTCGTCGCGGCAAACGGAATCGCGGCGATCATTGGCGATACGCTCGCGCAAGAGGTCGCCCGCAAGATCACGCTCGCCGAGGCCGGCCGAACCATTCGGGCGGCATTCCTGCGCGGCGACTGGCCGGACGAATCCGCCGCGGCGATCACGAAGGCGTACGAGGAACTGTCGCGCCGCTCCGACGTCGACGATGTCGACGTCGCCGTCCGCTCCAGCGCCACCGCCGAGGACCTGCCGGATGCGAGCTTCGCCGGGCAGCAGGAGACCTTTTTGAACGTCGCGGGTCCGGCGAAGGTGCTGGACGCCTGCCGGCGTTGCTATGCCTCGCTCTTCACCGACCGCGCCATCAGCTATCGTCAGGCGAAGGGCTTCGATCACATGAAGCTCGCGCTGTCCGTGGGCGTTCAGCGGATGGTGCGCTCCGACCTCGGCAGTTCGGGCGTAATGTTCTCCATCGACACCGAAACCGGCTTCGACCGTGTGGTGATCATCAATGCGGCCTGGGGCCTCGGCGAAAACGTCGTGCAGGGCGCCGTCGATCCCGACGAATACCAGGTCTTCAAGCCGTTCCTCGACAATCCGCAACTCACGCCGATCATACAGAAAACGCTCGGCGCCAAGCAGATCAAGATGATCTACGCCAAGGGCGGTGAGCGACCGGTGAAAAACGTGCCCACCTCGCTGATCGAGCGGCAAAGCCTGGTACTGAGTGATGACGATATCCTCGCGCTGGCCCGATGGGCGAAGACGATCGAAGGGCATTATGGCTGTCCAATGGATATCGAATGGGCGAAAGACGGCCGCGACGGGTCGCTCTTCATCGTCCAGGCGCGACCCGAAACCGTGCAGTCGCAGCGAACCGCCGGTGTGCATAAGAGCTACCGGCTCGGCGCCCATGGCCGGACGCTCTGCACCGGCCTGTCGATCGGACAGGCGATCGTTTCGGGGCCGGTTTGCATGATCCGCACTCCGGACGAAATCGACCGCTTCGTGGACGGCGCCATATTGGTGACGGAAACCACCGATCCAGATTGGGTGCCGATCATGAAACGCGCGAGCGCGATCATCACCGATCATGGCGGGCGCACTTCGCATGCGGCCATCGTCAGCCGCGAACTCGGCCTGCCGGCCATCGTCGGCACGGGCGACGCGACACAGCTGCTGCATGACGAGCAGGCAATCACGGTGTCCTGCGCGGAGGGCGACCAAGGCTTCGTCTACGAAGGCGACGCGGACATCACGGTCGAGGAAAGCGATCCCGGCGAGGCGCCATCCACGCGAACCGAGATCATGCTGAATCTCGCCAATCCGGCCGCCGCCGCGCGCTGGTGGCGACTGCCGGCCGACGGCGTCGGCCTTGCCCGCATGGAGTTCGTCATCAACAACGCCATCAAGATCCACCCGATGGCTCTGGTCAATTTCGCGGCGATCACCGATGCGGCCGTCCGGACTGAGATCGAGGCCATCACGCGCGGCTACGCGGACAAGCCGGCTTTCTTCGTCGACAGGCTGGCCGAAGGGCTGGCGCGCATCGCCGCCGTCGCGCACCCCAATCCCTGCATCGTGCGGATGAGCGACTTCAAGACCAACGAATACGCCCATCTCGTTGGCGGACAGGGCTTCGAGCCCGAGGAGGCGAATCCGATGCTCGGATTTCGCGGCGCCTCGCGCTACTACTCGCCACGTTACCGGGAGGGCTTCGCATTGGAGTGTCGTGCGATCCGGCGACTGCGCGAGGAGATGGGCTTTGCCAATGTCATCGTCATGATCCCGTTCTGCCGCACGCTCGGCGAGGCCGACCGGGTGCTTGATGTCATGGCGGAGAATGGGCTGAAGCGCGGCCAGGACGGGCTTCAGGTCTATGTCATGTGCGAGATCCCCTCCAACGTCATCCTCGCGCGCGGTTTTGCCGAACGCTTCGACGGCTTCTCCATCGGCTCCAACGACCTGACCCAGCTGACGCTCGGCGTCGACCGCGATTCCAGCCTTCTGGCCGAATTGTTCGATGAGGAGGACGCGGCGGTGAAATGGATGATCCGCAGCATGATCGACGCGGCCCGCGAGGCCGGCGCGAAAGTCGGCCTCTGCGGTCAGGCCCCGAGCGACAATCCCGCCTTCGCCGCCTTCCTCGTCGAGTGCGGCATCGACTCGATCTCGATCAGCCCGGACAGCTTCGCCGCGGTCAAGGCGCATGTCGCACGAGCCGAAGGCAGCAGACCGGCGGTTTGATCTGGCGCAATGCGGATTTGGCGGACGCGCCCATAAAAGGCGATCGGAATTGTCGTGCGGAGGACAGGATCATGAACGATAGCGCAATCCCCGCCTTCTCCCATGGGGCGCAGCAGGCGCAGCAATGGGTCAACGAACTCGCCGACGATTTGAACGAGGGCCTTGAGCGTCACGCCTCGCGACTGCTTCGATCGGTGCTCCACGCTCTGCGCGACGCGATTTCGGTCGAGGAAGCCGCGGATCTGTCGGCGCAGTTGCCCGTCCTCATTCGCGGCATCTTCTTCGAGGGTTGGCAGCCCTCGGCGACCCCGGCCTGGAACCGGACGAAAGAGGATTTCGTCGCCCGCGTCGAGAACGATCTCCGCGATGATCCGTTCGATGACACGGAGGAAGCCATCGCCGCGGTTTTCAGGCTGCTCGACCGGCATATCTCCGAAGGCGAGATCACGCAGGTTCGCAATTCCATGCGCAAGGCTCTGCGGGAACTCTGGCCAACCCGCTGAAGCATGGCCGGCCGCGATCGCCGCGTCGGGCAGCGTCGATGACATCTCGGCCCATATCTGGTTCGGTGCGTCCCATGCCGAGCGACCCGACATTCGCTGAAATCCCCGCGTCGCCGCCCGATGGCGCCGACACTCGCGCCATCGAAGCCAAGGTCCGGTTCCTCAGCGAGCCGGCCTCCTACGATCATGCCCCAGCCGATGTCCTCGTTACGGAGACCCACATGTCCTGGGTTTTTCTAGCCGGCGACCTCGTCTACAAGCTGAAGAAGCCGGTCCGCTTCCCGTTCCTGGATTTCACCACATTGGCGGCCCGCGAAGAGAATTGCGGCGAGGAAGTCCGTCTCAACCGGCGGCTGGCGCCGCAGACCTATCTGGGAACCGTTCCCCTTACCGAGGACGACGCCGGCGCGCTGGCGCTCGGCGGCAGCGGATCCATCGTAGACTGGCTGGTGGTCATGCGACGTCTGCCGGCGGACCGCATGTTCGACCGGATGCTTCAAGAAGACCGAATCGGCGCGGCCGAGACAGATCAGATCGCGGCTCTCCTGGCGCGGTTCTACCGTGCAGCCGACCATCCGGCCGTCGATCCGACTGCCTATGTCGACCGTCTCATGGCGCAGCAGGCGGAAAACCGGGCGATCCTGACGCGGCGCGCCTTCGCGGTGGATCACACGCGCCTTCCGACAGTGCTGGACCTGCTCGACCAGAGAATGGCGGAAGACCGCCCGCTGATCGAGGAGCGGGCGCGGACCGGCCGCATCGTCGAGGGGCACGGTGACCTGCGACCGGAGCACATCTGCCTGACCGATCCGATCGTGATCTTCGATTGCCTCGAATTCAGCCGAGAATTGCGCCTCGTCGATCCGCTCGACGAGTTGGCCTTTCTCGGCCTGGAATGCCGAATACTGAGCGCGCCCGCCATCGGCCCGACCCTTGTCGCGGCGGTAGCGGACCAACTCGGCGATCGCCCGCCGCCGCGACTGATCGCGTTCTACACCGCGTTTCGCGCGATGTTGCGCGTACGGCTTTCCCTCGCCCATCTTCTCGACGCCGCACCAAGAGAGCCAGCCAAGTGGGAACCGCTCGCGAGCCGATACCTCGCCTTGGCGGAGGAGGCCCTGCGATAGCCAGGCCGCGCTTTCGGCAGGCGGCCCGGGGGCAAGGAGCGAATCAGTCGGATTTCGCCACATGGGAGCGCGCGGACATGATCCTTGTCAAAGCCGGGCGTCGCCAATGCGGCTATCCTCTGATCTCGGACATCGAACGCAGGAAGTGTAATCGCCATGACCACGGTCAAGATCCCGCACCATGCGCGGGTCCTCGTCGCCGACGGGCGCAAGGCCCTCGTGCTCATAAACGAAGGCGGCCCGTTCAATCCCAATCTAACGGTCGAGCATGTTCTCGAAGCGCCGGACAATCCGCCCACCGGCGAGCAGGGAAGCGACGAGCCCGGCAGAACGCAGACCCAGGGACGGCGCAGCGCCGTCGGGCAGACCGACTGGCATGCCGCGGCCGAAGCGGCATTCGCATCCGAAGTGGCCGAGGAGATCGACCGGCTCCGCGCGCGGGAAGACTTGAAGGCGCTGATCATCGTGGCGCCGCCGAAGACGCTGGCGACTTTGCGAGAATGTTTCACCGACGCGGTCCGCAAGCTGATCGTGGCCGAGATCGACAAGGACCTCACGAAGCACCCGGTCGGCGAAATCCAGCGTCATCTCAGCTGAGGCCCGCACGCCGGCATTCTCCGCTCCGGACGTGGCCGTCCTGACGCCTCAGCGCCGACGGTGAAGGCTGGAGTCCGCGCCACGACACGCTACGATCGCATCGGCGAAAATGTCCGCCGTCTCCAGCACGACCAGGCGGTTTGCGACCGCCGCAGCGTCGAGCGCGGGGAGCGGCACGGTGTCCGTGATCACGACTTCATCGATCGCCGCCTCGCTCCAGAGCGTATCAGCGCCACCGGTGAACAGGCCATGGGTCACCACGACCGAAACCTTCGTCGCGCCTTTGGCACGGCAGACCGCCGCGACCCGCGCCATTGTGGTCCCGGTGCTGATCAGATCGTCGACCACGATCACCATGCGGCCGTCGACATCGCCCGCGAATAGCTCCCCCGTCACGACACCACCACTGCGCTGCTTGTCCATGAAGCCTTTCGCGACCGGACGGCCGAGCATCGTTTCCAACCGCTCGCGAAAGATCTCCGCCCGCTTGGCGCCGCCGAGATCGGGCGAGACGACCGCAACCGGCACATCCCCGATCTTTGCCGCGAAATGGCTGATGAAGGCGCTGTTGGCGTCGAGATGGACCGTCGGGCAGCGGAAAGCGTTCTGGAAGGCGGCGAGATTATGAATCTCCATGTTCATCAGGCGATCCGTCCCGACAGCCTCGAACAGTTGTGCGACATAGCGGGTCGTGACCGGGTCGCGACTCTTGGTCCGCCGGTCCTTGCGGGCATAGCAGAGATAAGGAACCACGGCGGTGACGCGGCCAGCACCGGAATCCTTGAGGGTTCCGATGAAGAAGAGCATCCGGCACAGCTTGTCATTGCTCGTGTGCCGCAGATCGCCGGTGAGGCTGTCGATGACATAAACATCGCGGTCACGAATGCTCACGAGCGGACGGGCCTTGTGTTCGCCGTCCTCGAAAAAACGTTCCTCGTGAGCCGCAAGCATGATGCCGAGATGTCGGGCGACACGCTGCCCGAAGGATGCGCTGGAGCCGAGCGCGAACAGCATCGGACCGTCCGGGCGTGCCACGGCACGTCGTTTCGGGCTCAGCGCGTCCGTTTCGATCGCGCGAAGCGACAGCCCGCCGACAATCGCGTCGATGGTACGGCCGTCCTCGGAGAGCGGCGCCAGCAACATCTCGACCGCCTCCGCCTCGCTGCCGGCCTCGTCGAGCGTAAACTCCGCAAGCAAGGGTTCGCCTGCCTCCCGGACGGCGTCGAACAAACGCCTTAGCCGCACCGCCCCGCGACGGCGTGGCGCGTCGGATAAGCTTGCCCCGACATCACAATGCCCGAGCACCGCATCCACCGATCTGGCGCCGGAACGAAGCGTATAATTCCGCCCCTTCTCCGCCACGCCATATACGAAGGCAAACTTGCCTTGCGGATCGAGACTCTCGATGTCGAGACCGCTTTTCGACGGAAAAATCAACTCATCTCGTCGCGCTTGCCAGACCGCGAGGAGGTGCCCCAGGGAATCGTCCCTCGGCGCGGGGGCGAAGTCGAGCCGGCGAAACAACCGTCGAAGTGGATAGGATGTCTGCACGAGTGTCGTCACCGGCTTCGGTCCCCTCCTCACTTTCGATGAGCATGCAAACAAGCTCACCCCATCGAGCGGCGCAGGCATTGATTTCGGTCAAACGCTGGGCCTGACACAGGCCACATCCCGCCGATCAGCGTCGTCGGCCCTGGAGGCGACGCCATGGCCGCCAATTGTCGGCCGTGTCGAACGGATCAAAGAAATGCGTCCGCCCAAGCCAACGATCGAGCCAGCCCGGCCGCGGCGCCGGGAACGGCTCGAGGTGCCTCCCCTCGACTTGGTTGAGCAGAGTGATCGTCGCGATGAGACTGCCCGATCGCTCCAACACGGCGGCAAAGACCTCGGCCGGACTGCCGACATGCTCGCCCACAAGGCGACTCAGCAAGGCGAGTATTCGCTGTCTTGCCGCCAGATCATCCGCTCCGGCTTCGATCGCCACGTCACATTCCGAATCGAGGCCGAGCGACCGATTGTTCAAATTTGCAGATCCGACCCTCAAAAGACGGTTGTCGACCACCATCAGCTTGGAATGCACCGTGATCGGCAGATCGATTGCGGCCATGGGAGCGAAGACCCGCAACCGTTGGTTGACATCCCTTGAACGGAGCGAGTGAATCAGAGGGATTCGCGGGCGGTCCATGATAAAACGCTCGAAGGTCCCAACGCTTCGACCCGGGCAGACGATGATGATTTCCGGACCGTCGCGCTCGCCGAGACGTTGCGCCAAGGCGTCGGCGATAACCGGCGAGGTGACATACTGATTCTCCAGGTAGATCCAGTGTCTGGCGGCAGCGATCGCGGCGAGATAGAGGGCTTCCACCTCCCTGACGGCGGGCTCGGTTCGAGCGATCCCTACTCTGACATCGCTCATGTCGGATACGAGATCTTTGGGCCAGGCGGGCGTTGCAGGGATTGGCCGCGGAAGTTGAACACCGGTGGCGCGATGCCAGCGTCGTCTCGCCAGTTCGCCGAGGGCTGCCGCCGCTGGTCCCGCGACGGCGAGCATCACCTCATGTCGGGGCTTGTAAATGCTCCCGTCGAGTGTGCGGCGGCGACTGTCGGCCGGCAGATGCAGGGATGTATCCCAGCGATTGCGCGTGAAATCCGAGCCGCCGCAAAACGCCACGGTATCATCGACAACCAGGATTTTCTGATGGTGCGAAGCGCCCACCGGATGGCGGCCATCCAGCCGATATTCCAGACGATCTCGGGGCAGCCATCGCGCCGCGTGCCGGGGACTGTCCCGGCGTTGGATGCTGTAACCTATCGCCATCTCCCAGATCAGTATGTGAACCGTCAGAGAGGGATTGTGCGCCAACAGGCGCGCCATCAGTTCGCAGAACGGTTCGGCATGCCGGTCCTCGGCGGTTGGGGGCCCAAAAGGCACGCGTGCGTCGAAGTCCCATCCGACCAGTAGAATGGAATGCTCGGCCCGCTCCATGGCGGCGCGCATGGCCGGCAGGTATGCCCAGCCGTCGGCGAGTAGCGCCACCTTGGTCGCAGCTTCGATCCGCCAGCACGTGTCGCACTCCCGCAGGATGGAGCTCTTCCAGGTCATGTGTGTCCAGCGCCTGATAGATCGCGCCGCCCTACGCGGCAGGCCCGAGCCGGCGACCGGCGCGACCGAGTGCGGTTGGTCGCCACCTGCGAGGCAGTTCGACGACCGGCGGATTTGCTCAATGGGATAGGAGGCAGCATATCGGGCAGCGACGCAGCAGGTCGTGGGTTACACCGCCAAAGACCCATTCTCGCAAGCGAGCATGGCCATATCCACCCCCGACAATGAGGTCGGCACCGTTCTGTTCGGCAATCAGGATGAGTTCATCGGCCACGGATGCCTCTCGTTGCGCGCGCACTTCCGCGCGGGCCTTGACCCGATGCCGCTCAAGATGACGGACGACGTCCGCGATGCGCGCTTGCGCGGCCCCCAATTCCGCTTTCGGGGCGATCTCGACGAGGTGGACGCTCGCCGCCGCCCGCAGGAATGGCGACGCGTCCCATAGTGCCCGGCGCGCCTCTCGGGTGTCCTTCCAGGCGATAACCACGTGCTCGGCCGAAAGCGCACGAGTACCTGGCGGGACGATGAGGACCGGTCGACCGGCAGCCATCACGACCTCGCCGGGATCGACGGTTTGGTAGACACTGGCGTGGTGCTGGTCCAGATCGCGCCCGACGATGATCAGATCGGCCGAACGAGCTTCGCGGGCCAGCGTTTCGGCAGGCATATCAATCGCGGAGCGCCACTCCGTCGTAATGGCTTGGCCGGAAAAATGAGACCGGAAGCGCGCCTCTGCGGCTCGCACTTCGGCGGCAATCCGCTCTCGTTCTTCGGCGATGACGTCGACGAACACCACACCGCCAAACGCGTCGACCGGCGGCGGGCGTATCGCGGCGGCGGCCACGCCGATCAAAACCGCGTCGAAGCGCGTGGCAAGAGCGCCGGCGAGGTCGAGACGCGCGGCCGTGCTCGCATCATCGTTATCGACATGCATCATGATCGACGCGTAACTCATGCAAGGCTCCTGCGCTGCGATCACGATCGCATTAGAATCCGATGGCCTGCGATCCGGAGCATTCCTCCCCTCGCCGCACAGCGATACGGTGTGCCGTGCTGCGAGGGAGACTTCCGGTCCGCATTCCAACATCAGCGGGGTTCGCGCCAACTTGGCATTGATCGGCGTCAACCGCTTCCATCATTCGCCCTTCCAAGTCCCGACGATGGGAGCGCTGAGCTGGCCACGTCATGCGGCACGATCCTCAGCGCTCTGAGCGCATTGAGGATCACGGCGACGTCGATCACTTCTTGCAGCAATGCCCCCTGCACCGGTGCGAGATAGCCAAAAGCCGCAGCGACCATTCCCACGATCGAGAGGCCGATCCCGGCGAATACACTCTCGATCGCGATCCGGCGGGACCGTTGGGCCACTTCGAGCCCCGGCAGCAGCCGGTCGAGATGGTCGACCAGGAGGACGACGTCGGCCGCCTCGGCCGAGGCGGCCGCACCGCGCGCGCCCATGGCCACGCCGATGTCCGCGGCCGCGAGCGCCGGTGCGTCGTTGACGCCATCGCCCACCATCATGACGGGGCCGTTCTTGCGTTCGGCCAGCACCAGCAGCACCTTCTGGTCCGGGGTCAACTCGGCTTTTACTGCATCGAGCCCCAGCCCCTCGGTGACGGCCGTGGCCACGGCCTGACGGTCGCCCGTCGCCAGCAGGATACGCCGGATGCCGAGGCGGCGCAGGCTTGCAAGCAGTTCGGCCGTCCCCGACCGCAGGACGTCCGCCATCACGAGATGTCCTGCAAGCTTGCCGTCGACAGCAAGAGCGACGAGCACAGAACCCGCATCACCGGCGCGATGCCGCGCATCGGGCCCGTCGACCCGCGCCGTCACGAAAGCCGCGCCGCCCACCACGACATCCCTGCCGTCCACTTTCCCCGCCACACCTTCGCCTGGCATCTCCTCGACGTCGACGGGCGCGGGCAAAACGACGCCGCGCGTCCGCGCCGCAACGACGATGGCCTGGGCGATCGGATGTTTGGAGGCCTGATCCAAGGCGGAAGCGAAGTACAGGACCTCATGCTGAGACAGGGCTCCATAAGTGTCGATCGACACGATCTGCGGACGCCCATCAGTCAGCGTGCCGGTTTTATCGAGAATCAGGGTTTGGATGCGCGCTAGCGCCTCGAGCGGTTTGGCGCCCTTGATCAGCACTCCGAAGTGCGCCGCTCGAGAGAGGCCGGCCACCAGAGCGACAGGGACCGCGAGGATGAGAGGGCACGGCGTGGCAACGACGAGAACGGCGACCGCGCGGATCGGATCGCCCGTGAACCACCACGCCGCCGTCGCCAGCGCGACTGTGACCATCAGAAAGAGCAGCGAATACCGGTCTGCGAGCCGAGCCATCGGGGCCTTGGACCGTTGCGCTTCCTCCACCAAGCGGACGATCCCGGCATAGGTGCTGTCGGCCGCCCGGCGATTGGCGCGCAGGTCGAAAGGTTCGCCCGCGTTGGTCGAACCGCTCATCACGTCCTGCCCATGCTCCAGACGTACGGGCATCGACTCGCCGGTCAGCGCCGACTGGTCGACCATCGCGCGGCTGTTTTCGACTGTGCCGTCGACGGGCGCCACGTCCCCCTGCCGGATCAGCAGAAGATCGCCAGGCTCGACGTCATCCAAGGGCACGTCGTCGAGCGTGCCGTTGCGGTGGCGCGTCGCGGTGCGAGGCACACGAGAGAGAAGATCGCTCATCTCTCGTCGGGCGCGACCCTCGGCGAAGCTTTCAAGGAAGGTTCCCCCCGAATACATCAGCGCCACGACCGCCGCCGCGAGCGTCTCGCCAAACAGCAGTGCCGCCGACATCGACAGTGCGGCGACAATGTCCAACCCGACATCGCCTTGCCGCAGACTCCGGACGATCTCCACGACCAAGGCGGCGAGGACCGGCAGGACACCCGCCGCCCAGATCGTATCCGCTAGTTGCGGCAGATCGGCAAATGTCAGGCCGAGCCCCCCGACGAGGCCGAGGAATGCAACGGTCAGCAGGGCGGTGTTCAGACGATCGTGGAGGATTGAGTTCAACGGATACCCTGTCCTGGATTCAGCTGCGCGGCCATCGGGGTTGGCAGACTCATCCTACAACACGCTGTGCACCGCGAAACCGGTTTTCACCGGAGTCCACGCGCTCAACCGCGCGGCTTTCGAGGCCTACGCCGACGGCGTTGCCAAGGTGCCGCCGGCCGCAGCCTCCGCGATATTGGCCTGAGCCCGGGCGACCCGCTTGTCGCGGCTGCCGACCGGTTCACGCATTGTGTAGGGCCGTTGAGATATCGTGGATCGAAGGATCTCACCGATCATTCGCCAACTCGCTGACAATCTTCGCCTGCAACCGAGGGTGAAAATTCCGTCGCAATTCCCCCAATGTCCTAGGGTCGGCGATGACAAAGACCGGGCCGAGTTCGCCGGCGATCGCCAAACGATTCAGATAACCGGCGCTGGCCGCCGCGAAACCATCCTCTGCACTGCGGTGGGAGTCCGGATTGGCCGAGGCATTCCTGTGTCGGGCGCCCGACCGGGGGTTGGTCGCCGCGACCTTCGGATCATCGACGGCCACGAGGTCGATATGGGGCTCGACACCTCTGTTCCGGAACAGTTTGAGGGTCGCGCCGTCGGCGACCGCTACGAGTGTATCATTCGGCAGGATCATTGGGTCGTGACTCCTGATTGGGGTTGGGCGCCATTGCCGACAATCAGACCACAGCAAACTCCACCGCGACTTGCGCAAGGTCAAACAATCGATCGAGACAATGTGCATCATAACGAAGGGTACAGGCCGCGCGGAGTCGCTGCCGTTCTGTGGTCGTGTCGGCCGCTTCGGATCTGGACGCGAGAAGGACGGTGATGGAAACATGCCGTCGGACGCAGCCGGCTGTCGCACCCAACCAGACGGAGGGAGAGTGGAATGACCGAGACTCGTGTGGTTTGCAGCAAGTGCGGCGGCGTCAACCGCTTGCCGCCGTCGCGATCGGCCAGCGGTGCCAAATGCGGGAAATGCGGGGCGAAGCTGTTCGCCGGCCATCCCGAGGATGTCGGCACGGAGAATTTCGACCGCCAGATCGCGCGCGGCACGGTGCCGGTTCTCGTCGATGTCTGGGCCCCCTGGTGCGGACCATGTCTGGCGATGGCGCCCGCCTATGAGGCCGCAGCGCGCGATCTGGAGCCGCGGGTTCGCATGATCAAGCTCAATTCGGAAGTCGAACAGGAAGCCGCCTCTCGCCTCGGCATTCGCGGCATTCCGACGATGATCCTGTTCCTGGATGGGCGGGAGGCGGCCCGAACCTCGGGCGCGATGTCGGCCCAACAGATCGTGCAATGGGTGCGTGACAAGTTGCCGACTGCGGCGGCTTGAGCCTGCCATCCAACGGCGCGGCAACAGAGGCGTCGGAGCGTTGCGCAGTACCGATAAATAACACGGTCATTCGAGGCATGGTTGGCATGGAATCAGTTGCATGAAGGACCCTTACGAGACCCTCGGCGTCGCCCGCTCCGCGACCAGCAAGGAGATCAAGGCCGCATTCAAGAAACTGGCGCGCAAGCACCATCCGGATCTGCATCCGGGCGACAAGGAGGCTGAGAGCAGGTTCAAGGACCTCTCGGCCGCGAACGACCTGCTCAAGGACCCGGAAAAACGCCGGCGCTTCGATGCGGGCGAAATCGACGCCAGCGGAGCCGAGCGCCAGCATGAGCAGTTCTATCGCGACTTCGCCGACGGCCCGGCCTACGCTTCGCACGCCGCACAGGACGGATTTTCGAGCAATGAAGATCTGGAGGAGTTTCTGTCCCGCGCGTTTTCGGGCGGAGGACGACGAGCCCAGGGCACGTTCAGAGCGCGTGGACAGGATGTGAGTTATGCACTCCCGGTGGCTTTTCTGGATGCGGCCAATGGCGCCACGCGGACGATCACATTACCCGAAGGCAAGACCTTGCAGGTCAAGATCCCCGAGGGTGCAGCCGACCGGCAGATGCTGCGGCTGAAAGGGCAAGGAATGCTTGGGTTCGGTGGTGGAGCCCCGGGCGACGCCTATGTCGAACTGCATGTCCAGCCGCATTCGTTCTTTCGCTCCAAGGACGGTAACATTCACGTCGAAGTGCCGGTCACCTTGACGGAGGCGGCCCTGGGCGCCCGGATCGAGGTGCCGACCATCAGCGGGCCGGTCAAGGTGACCGTTCCGAAATGGTCCAATACCGGCACAATTTTGCGGCTTCGCGAGAGAGGAATCCGTAACCAGAAGACCGGTCAACGTGGGCATCAGCTGATCACCCTCAAAATCGTCCTTCCCACGACCGAGGAGCCCGAACTGGTCGCGTTTCTGGAGACATGGGAGCCAAAGACCCGGCTGGATCCGCGCAAGGAGATGCTGAAATGACGGGTATCGACGCGCTTGTCGCGGCCATCTCGGCGCTGCAGCGAAACGATCTCGAGGCCTGGCTCCGCGATGAACTCGTTTCGGCCCAGCCGGATGCCGGGACCCTCATCTTCTCGGACATGGAATGCGCCCGGGTCCGCTTCATCTGCACGCTGCATTACGACCTGGAGATCGACGCGGAGACCCTGCCGGTGGTATTGTCTTTGGCCGATCAGCTCTATGAGACCCGGCAACGCCTGTTGTCGCTGACCGCCGCTGTCGCGGCGCAGGACGAGCCTATCCAGAAGGCGATCATCGCGGCTTTGTCCCCGAGCGGCCTGGACTCGCCTCGATAAAGTGGCTCTTGCGCATGTTGTGTGGTTTTACGGCGCCAGGATCAGTCGGCGGCGGAGCAGTTCGAGATTTCCGCGGCCATACATGGAGCGCTTGAGCAGCTTCAGCTTATTCACCTGGCCCTCGACCTGGGCGCTACTCCAACAGGTTTCCAAAGCGGCTCGAACCGCATCGCCGTCATGCTGAAGGCCTGCGGCGAAGGTTTCGACAGGACGCAGACCACAGCGCTTTGCGCCACGAAGCCAATCGTCGAACGCGGGGCCGGCATCATGGGCCTTGGTTCCGACCCGGCGGACGAGATCGACGAAACGGCGAACAACTCGAATGAGGATGACGGCGTCGCGATCCTGGCTGATTCGCAGGATCGCGTTAGCCTCTTCGATCGACCTCCTTTCTGGTGCCTTGACGATCAACCACGCGAATTTCTTCGGGGACGGAATCGAAACAGGGTTTTGGGTGGCGGGAGCTGGCGGAGCCGTATCGACCGTCCTATGCGGGGCATGTTTCGACGGAGCCGTCCGGTGGTCCTGAAGCCACCGATGAATCTGGCTGGCGGAACCGCCATAGCCAAGATCGCGGCATTCGCGCCAGAGCTGCAGGCCGTTTTCGCATCCGTTCGCGAGCCGCGATCTCAGCAACGGCAGATAGGGATCAATGATGCTGCTTGCCGTTGCCCGCACGGCCCGCTCGGGAAAGGCATCGGCATAAGCGAACTTACGGACGGTGGTCGGTGACAAACCTGTCGCTCGGCTGATCGCCACGATCGCCTCGCCGGCGAGGTAACGCCGACGCACATCGTCATATTGCGTCAGTCGCCGTGTGCGGCGTTCGGCCGCGACATCAGCGTCGGAACGCAATCGTCCGAACGCCTTCGTTCGACACGTCTTCGTCGCCTTCGGCGATGACAGTTCGGGCAGCCGCCGCAAACGCGCATGAGCGCCGGCAGCCCATCGCTCGACCATCTGCCGCGTGTTGTGGAGAAGGTGCCAACGATCGGCGATCTGGACGGCGTTCCGGGCACCGATCGTTATGGCGCGCCGGTATTCTGTCGATCGGCCCCGAGCAACGATTTCGATCCCAGGCCTGGATTCCAGCCAAACGATCACCGTCTCCGCCGTGCGGTCAGGCAAGAGATCTATCGGACGGTGGCGTTGGAGGTCGATGATGATCGTGCCGTAGCGCAGCCGCTTCTTCATCGCCCAATCATCAACGCCGATAATTGTCGGTGTCGACGGCGTCGGCTCGGGCAGCAGACGGACCAGCCGAAGGATTGTGTCGCCGCTGACAGGCATTGCCATTTGCCTTGAAAGGCGGCTGCCCGCCGCTCCGCCCAGAGCAATTCCCGTTCTTGCTGGCGCCTTGGCCAGCCGCTTCGTCCTTTGCGCCGACGGCGCGACCAGCATCGGCACGTTCTCGCCGAAGGTCCGGCGTCGGCAGCCGGCATTCCGGACACCGCGCAACCTTATAGCGCTTCTGCAACGAAATCGTCAGTCCCGATGGACCTTCGCGCCGGATTCCATTGAAGCGACATCCGGGCATCATCGATATTTGAGGCATGCTTCCTCCACCGCATCATCTGCGGTGTTAGAAAGAGTCGCCACGCCTCAAGACCACACAACATGCGCAAGAGCCACCAAATCGGGGCAAGTCCAGGGCGCTATCAGTCGGAGGAGACGGCACAAGGCCAGCTACAATGTCATGCGCTCGCCTCGAATCGCGGGAACAGCACGTTGTTCTCAAGGTGGATATGTTCCATCAGATCATCCTTGAGTTGTGCCGCTCCGGCGTAAAGCGCCTGCCACGACCGGCAAGCGCCGTCCGGCAAGGTATAGTCGTCAGTTATCTGCGCCACCCGCTCCAGAAAGGCGCCGTGAGCATCGTGATCGTGGCGCATCTCGGTGATCGGCGCATCCAATTGTCCCTCAGCCTGTCTACGCATGGCTGGAAACAGGATCAACTCCTCCTTCTTCATGTGCACTTCCAATTCGCCCATGATCTGTTGCAAGGCGTCGGCCAGCCCTTCCGGGGCGTTCGGGTGGGCGGCATGAACCGCCTCGACCTTGCGCGACAGTTCGATCAGTTCGGGAATCTGGCGTCGGTGGACCTCGTGATAGCGGGTCTGGATGTGATCGATCAGCGCGGTGGTTTCCCGCGGCGCCTGCGGTGCGGCTGCGGGGTCGAGCGCCTGCAGCGCTGTTTCAAGTTCGATAATATTGAGCTTGCGCTGGTACGCCGCCTCGGTCAGCGAAACGTCGCCGTGGCAGCAGAAATCGATTCCAAACCGGCGGAAGACACCGGTGGCGCCGGGAAGTCGCGCGGCGATCTCGCCGACATTCTGGTCGTGCAGGGGCTGGGTGGTCTCGGTCATGTTCTTCGCCTTGTGTAGATGATTTGATTGAGTTGAAAGGTGTGCGGGTGTGGCGCCCTGTGGCGTTGGTGCCCCGCTTTTCGATTCCGTCGACCTGACGTGGGCTCACTCCGCCGGTTCGGCCGCGAACGTTGCGCTGGTGTAGACGGCAAGCGGCTCGACATTCCGGGCGGCGAGCGAACTGAGGAACCGCCAGACGAAGAGCAGCGTCACCAGAAACAGCCCCGGATAGCCGATGCCGGCCATCAGGTACGGGAAGAACGGGCTGCCATCGCGCACGCTGGAAAGGTTGAAGCTCAGAAGCCCCAGCGTGATTACCGCGCCGAAAACCCACATTCCCAAGAGCCACAGCCCGGCTTCCCAGCCGGTCAGCAATCGCTTCCAGCCTGGCATGACAGCGTGCGCCGGGCCATCATAGGCGTCTGCTGTCTCGAAGCCGCGCGCCGCCGGCGTCGTAGCGACCCGTGCGCGATAGCCGAGCGTGAGCAGGTCGAAGACCAGAAGCCCGACGCCAATGGTAAACACCAGCCCGAAGACCGGCACCTGCAGCTTGGCGATCTGCATCGCAGGCGAGACGTCGCCTCCAAACCAGTCAAGGCCAAGCGTGCGGTAGACATAGACCTGGATCGTGCCGCCGATGGCGAAGGCGAAGGCCAGGCCAAGCATGCCGGTGAAGATGAGCCAGAAGGCCAGCTTGCCAAGACGCTGGTCGAAATCCCGGATGCCGCGCATCAGCGGCACCGCATAGTAGGCTGCCGACAGCCCCAGCATGCCGAATGTGCCGAAGAGCGCCAGATGCGCGTGGCTCAGCGTCACCCAGGTGCCGTGCGACCACACGTTGGTCAGCGCGAAGGTCATGGTGAAGCCGAGGATCCCCGCCCCTACCTGCTCCAGCACCACCGAGCCTAGAAGGAAGGCGAACGCAGGCATATTAGCGATAGGTTTGCGGTCGTGATGAGCGTCGAGATAGATGTGCCAGAAGCAGAAGATCAGAGGCAATGGTTCGAGCGCGCTGAACAGCGAGCCCCAGAATTGCCAAAACTCCGGCGTGCCTATCCAGAAATAATGATGCGCGTTGCCCAGAAGCCCCGAGAGCCAGACCAACGAAATGCCCCAGAAGACCGCGTAGCCCACGGTCTTCACGCTGGCGTTGAACATCAACACCACGAGGAAGCCGACCAGGCTGATATGGATGACCTCCCAGACTCCTTCGACCCAGTAGTGCACGACGTACCAGCGGAAATATTCCTGCAGGTCCAGCCGCCCGATGAAGAACAGCCCGAACACCCAAACAGCGGTCAGTGCCAGCACGCCAAGTCCCAGCCCCCAGTGAATCTCGTTCCACTGGGACATTGGCGGGAAAGTGCGCAGGACCACATAGCACAGGATTGCGAAGCCAATCAGGATCACAATATCGGCGACGCGACCGGCCTCGAGATACTCCAGTCCCTCCTGCAGCCAGGGCTGCCCCAGCCACCAGCCGGCGATCCCCTGTTGCGCCAGAAACTGCGTCAGGACGTTCCAGACTACGACGGCCAGTAGTGCATAGAACAAGAATTTGATCAGCCAAGGCGCGGCCAGTTCACGTTTCGACAGCAGCGGCCCGATGAACAGAATCGTGCCGATAAAGCCGGTGAGGATCCACAGAATGCCGAGATTGGTATGTTCGGCCCGGACGATGTTGAAATTGAATACCCCCGAGAGCAGTGTCGGATCGATGTGCTGCGCCGCCAGAAGCAGGCCGAATGCGGTCTGAAACAGGAACAGCACAAGCATTACCAGAAAAAAACGCAGGCTCAGCCTTTGGGTCTGGTATTCGATCCGGATCATTGTCCCTCTCCTCCGAGACTGCGGATATAGGCGACAATGGCTGCGACCTGATCGGCCTCCAGAATGTCGACATACGATGGCATGACGCCGGCGTGGAAGCCTGCGGCGACCTGCGCGTCCGGGTTCATGATGGCCTCGGTCAGATAGGCGTCGTCGACCTTTACCGTCGACCCATCGGCAAGCTCCGCCTCACCTCCGTAAAGCCCGCCCCAGGCCGGGCCGACGAGTTTCTCGGTTCCGGAGGAATGGCAGGCGGTACAGCCGTTATCCTCGACAAGTTGGGCACCAAGGTCGACCGGATCGCCCAAGGCGGCTGCAATGCTACCCTCGGGCGGTGCTGCTACTGCGGTTGCAACCGCCTCCGCCGGCATCTGCGTCGCCTGCGGGAAAGTTAGCCCGACGATCTGTGGGATCGGTGGCCAGCCCTCGGTATCCATCTGCGACGTGTATTTCAGGAAAGCGATCAACTGGGCGACCTCGCCCGCGCGAAACGGCAGGTTGGGCATGATCGTGGCATGGCCGCTGCGCCGATTGACCCGTTCCACAGCAGCGGGATACTTGTCGAAATAGGCGTCGATCGAGTTGACGTCCGCTTCAGTGACGACGGCAGATTTCTGCAACTGAACCTGCACTGCCGTCTGCGTCGGCCAGCTGCCTGCCGAGGGCAGAAACGCCTCCAGCCAGGCAGGCCCGACATCGCCGTAGAGTTTGGTCAGATCCGGCCCAAGATAGGCACCATTGCCGACGATCGTATGACACCCCATGCAGTTATAGGCTTGGAAGACCCGCTTGCCCTCGACAGCATCATGGCCCGCATATTCGACCCCCATCGGCACCACTTGGCCGCGCGAATCGAGGAAAGACATGAACGACAGCGCAACGAAGATCAGCGCCATCAGCCCAAGCACGCCAAGTGCGGTGCGCCGCTTCCTGCCTTCTTCACAGGGTTGACCTGGACGGCAACTCATGACTGGCCCTCCGTGTCATCGGGCTCCGCCTGTTCGACAAGTTCGGCGCGTTCGATGGCGTCATGCTCGAAAAGCGTGCGCAGGCTGCCGAAGAACGCATAGAAGACGTAGATCGCCAGCACGAAACCCGTTGCGAAATAGATCACCCACATGATCCGCGATTCCGCCCAGTAGCTGAAATCCCACCACCACGGCCAGGCGAGGAAGAAGGCGAACACGCTGGCAACGATAGCCAGCGAGAGCGCGATGATCCCTTGCGCCCTCGGGACCGGTCGTTTCCGGCTTGTATCGGACGTGTCGGCGTCGATCGCTTCCACATGTCGGCTCATCACATCCACCCCCTCAAGGCTTCGGCTGTCCGAGCCTGCCGTTAATAGGTATTTGCAATATGCATTATCTTCCGATATATTTCGTATTGTCAATACCATTTAAGGAGCACCGATGCGGCTGGCGTCTTTCACCGACTACGGTTTACGCGTTCTGATGCGGCTGGCCGGAGCGCCCGAAGAGTCGATCTCCACCGGACAGATCGCCGAGGAGTTCGCGATCTCGCAGCATCATCTAGCCAAGGTGGTGCAGGATCTCGGTCGCGGCGGATTTGTCCGGGCGCAACGCGGCAGGAGTGGCGGATTACGGCTGGCCCGCGCGGCACATACGATCACTGTCGGGGAGGTCGTGCGCCATCTCGAGCAGCGTTTCGCCATCGTCGAATGTTTTCGTGCGGATGGCAGCGCTTGCGTGCTGCAACCGCGGTGCCGCCTGAAACCCCAACTCGCCGCTGCGCGGGCGGCCTTTATGACGGAGCTTGACCGGACAACGGTGGCGGATTGCGCTTGGCCCGGGGACGGATCACTAATCGCGGCCGCATGAATCCGAGGAAGCGCAGGGAAGTGGAGAAGGTCAATGACTCATATCGCATTTGCCGATGACGCGATCCAGATCGACGCCGATGTCCTTGCCAAAGCGTTCCGGATCGAGGCGGATGACCTGAAACAGGGAATGCGCGACGGCACGATCACCGGCCGGTTCGAACGCGGCGCGGACGAAGACGCGGGCAAGATCCGGCTGACGTTCTTTGCGGCAAGCCGCCGGGTCCGCATGACCGTCGATGAAAGCGGAACGATCCTCACATGCAGCGCCATCGATTTTGGCAAGCTGCCGCTGCCCGCCTCGTCGAGAAGGGCCGGTTGATCCCCCTGCAATCCGAATCTGACAACTGGTTTTAAACTGCGTTCACGGTTCCGATCCGGGGATAATTTATGCGAGCAGCAAGGCGGCGCACGCCTATCCATGGGATCCTGATGATCTCGCTGCTGATCGTCGCGTTCCGAGGTGGTGGTTGAAGATTACGTCCGTTCGCGCGCACGCTTTAACGGACCCGGTCGGCGGCATCATCAGTCGGCCCATAGAAGAAGGAGCCGCCCCATGAAATATCGAATGACGCTGAAACATATCGACCCGGTTACGCACGATACGAATCATCTGATTTTCGACCGGCCGGAAGGGTTCGAATATAGTCCGGGTCAGGGAGTGGAACTGTATCTTCTCAAGGATGGTTGGGAAGACAAAGGCCGCCCCTTTACCCCGGTGACCTTGCCGCATGAGCCGACTTTGGAATTCGTCGTCAAGTCCTATCCCGACCACCACGGCGTGACTGAACAGATCGGTGTGATGAAGGCGGGCGACGAGGTGGAAATCAAAGGACCGTTCGGCGCGATCTCGGATCAGGGACCGGGCGGGTTCATTGCCGGCGGGGCGGGCATCACACCAATGATCGCGGTGTTGCGCAAGCGGTTGCACGATCACGGTACACTCGAGGGATCGACGCTGGTTTTTGCAAACAAGACCGAAGCCGACATCATCTGGCGCGAGAAGTTCGAGGCGATGAAGGGACTGAGAACCGTCTTCGTCGTGGACGAGCCTGGCGCCGGCGTACCGCAACAAAGACTTGATCGGGATTACTTGCGTCAGTTCGTCGAAGCAGAGCGTCGCTGCTATCTCTGCGGCCCGCCACCGATGATGGATGCGGTGCGCGAGGCGTTGCACGACCTTGGCATTAAGGACGACCGTATCGTCGAGGAGAGGATGTGAATGCCGTGGAACTGACCCGCGGGCGCTGCGATGACCGGGATCGTCGCGGTGCTTCTCATCGCGCTGGCTGAGTAGGAGGCCATAATGTTGATCCAAAAGTTTCTGCCTACGGCAAGCAAGCGGATGCTCTGCATCGAGATGACGGCAACCCTGCTCGAGGCCGCTCGGCTTCTGGATGATGGCAGCGACATGCTGCTGGTCAGTGATGTAGAGGGCCGGATGGCAGGTATTCTTACCAAGACCGACGTGGTCCGCCAAACCGGCCGCTGCGCGGGCGCAAGCTGCACCGCGCCGGTGGTCGAGGCGATGACGCGTGATGTGATCACGGCGGAGCCCGAGGGCCAGTTGCACGACGCCTGGGAGGTCATGAAGACCAGCGGCTTCAAGAACGTCCCAATTCTCGATTCGGACGGTAAGCCGCTGGGTGTTCTGAACGCCCGCGATGTCCTTCAGATGCTGCTGCAAGAGATCCAGCAGGAAGAGAACCTGCTGCGCGACTACGTCATGAATATCGGTTACCGCTAGGAAAATGCAGGAGAAACACTCATGCCCGATCCGCTATACCCGACGAACACCAGAGGTGGCTCGGTTTGTCTGAACAGGCTCGACGGCTTGATAAGTGGATCGTCTGCCGGGTTTTATGCCGCTGCGAG
>LAZR01000150.1_pt1 | contig 88116 bp, 89 predicted proteins | sample 329461 | NCBI WGS metagenome assembly LAZR01 (sample SAMN03002196, study PRJNA259156) | marine sediment metagenome | biome: sea floor; feature: Hydrothermal impacted sediments; material: marine sediment; isolation source: Loki non-amplified sample from Loki's castle hydrothermal vent sediment ... | reverse complement strand
GAGTACGAAACGCTTAGCAAAGCGCTGCCATTCATCGAATGATATGTTGCTAAGGGTATTATGCGCTCTTGGCACAAGAGCGGTCGTGCTTCGCTGGCCGCCAGAAAGCGTGGTAATCAGCGTCTGCGGCCCGGTCGATAAGCCGCGTTTGTCCATGTCGGGTGAACACATATGCGGTAACGAATTTTACTCAGATGCATCCCCGTGCTTTAGCAAAATTGGGCTTGAACCGAGCCTTCGCTGCGATTGAAAGTGCGACGTGCTGCCGAACGTCTGCTTTCTCAAACGCTGGATCTATACTTCGCAACCGAAGCGAATGTCTGATTTCCGCCCTTTCTGTCGGAAGTGGAAAGCTGTCGCTCACGGCCCAGAGCCGACTTCCAGCAACCACCCCGGATGCTGCGGTGCGGCTCGTCGAAGCGGCCGTTGGTGCATGGTTGACGCATTCCGCGCGGTGGGAGGTTGCTCTGTAGTCTTAATTGACATCAATTGAATGAAATAACCTACTGCGGCCCGTTGGGCCGCAGTAGGTTATGTGCCTAAACCTTATATTTTCGCAATATTTGCTGCGCATATCCATCGGCATCTTTTTGGCTTGGCAGGCAGCATCTCGCTTGTAGATTAACGCAAGTATCGCGTCACAAGCCCAGATCGCCGAGCGCGTGAGTATCCGCGTTTAGTTATCAGCTTTCCTTGGCTTCTGATTTGTTCCGGCGGCGTTCTCACTCTCGGGTTCGGTATCAGAACCAGCAAATTCGCCTTCGGCGTTCTGGTTGTCCGCCTCCGCCGACGATGACGTGTCAGACGCGTTGCCCTCGATCACGGACGTATCGCCCGACGCGCGATCGGTCGCTGCGTCAGTCTGCTGATGGCTGCTCGATGTCGCTTTTTGCGTCCTATCTTTCGATGATGCGCCGGAGGATTCGGCATTCTGACTATCCGCCTCTGACGGGTCGTCGGATGGGAGGCCGCCGGATTCCTGTAACGGATCCACTAAGTCGGCGCTGTCGTTACTGTCGCTGTCGGCCTCGGTTACGTCCTTACTTTCGGCGTCGGACGACGTGCCCTCTCCTTTGTTCTCCGCGGCGGACTGCCCGGAGGAGTTTGAATCCGAAGGTTCCGCTTGGGAAGCGTCCAGATCCTCGCCGTTGCCGGTATTTTCTGGCATACCTTGCATCTCGCGCGTGGCGGATGGTTCGGCCCGCGAATGACTGTCTTCCAACCCATTGCTGTCGTTGCCGCCCGCAGAAGACCCCTGACCGTTTTCTGCGGCTGAGATTCGCTCTTCAATCTCCAACAGCTTGTTGGAGCGTTCTTCTACATTGCTGGTAAGATCTGTCACGATTTTCTGGATTTCGTTTCGCTGCTCTTGGGCGTCAGCGACATCGGTTTCCAGGGCGGTCTTCCGCTCGGTCAGGTTGGCGACACTCTGCTCAAGCTCCGTTTGCCGGGCCTGCATGTCGTTCAGGCTGCTTTCCAGCGTTGCGACCTCGTCTCTCAAATTCGTTTCCAGCGCCGTCAGAGACTGGAGCTCGCTTTCGCCGGTGGAGACTTCATCGGCGAGCCGCGCGTTGTCCTCACTAAGTGTTGCGAGGCTTTCCTGAACCTCGGCCTCACGCGCTCGAGCTTCCTCGACCCGGGTATTTATGTCGGTCAACTCCTGCGTCTGGGAGTCAATTTGACTTTGGATGTCTGCCTTGCGGGTTTCAAAGCTGGTCATTTCTTCACGCATCGACGTGATCTGCTGCTCCAGCTCATTGTTTTGCTGCTGCTTCTGCGCCACCGTTTCGTCGATTGAGGTCTGCTGTACGATCAATTCGTCAAGCTTCGGCTGCAAGGTGTCGATGTCCGACTGGATGCCGTCGCGCTGCTCCTGCAAGGACTGGGTCTCCGTTTCCAGCGATGCGAGCTCCGCCTGCAATTCCTCTACGCTTCCGGCTGCTTCCTGCTGCGTGCTGATATCGCTTTGCAAGCGCGAGATGGTGCGGTCGGTCTGCTTCTGAAGTTCTGCAGTGTCGGTGAATGCATATATGGCAGCCCCCCACCCAACGACTGCCGCCGCCGCGATCCCGATTGTCTTTACATCCCAAGTTGAGCTTTTGTTCTCCGCCACGCGAAACTCCCCCTCCGGCCGAGCCGGTTTCTGAAAAACTGTATAGGGCTGGAACGCGTCAGGCGGGTGGAAGTTCCGAACCCCGGGGTGCGCCGGTCCCAGCCTCTCGCACTTCGGCTGCTTCGAGAAAGCTCATCGGATGCAAGTCACCGACCAGAACCTGATGTGGGGCGTGCTGGAGTTTGGCTGGGATCTGGAGTGACGTTTTTTTTCGAACCACTACCTTGTCGGTTGACAACTTAAGTGAAGGGAGTACCTTCGGTGCCAAGGAAGAAACACATGTCGAAGGAAGTCGAGGCTGTCGTCCAAGAGCTGGAAGCTCCCGGATGGGATCTGATTGAAGGCAAAGGGCACGTATGGGGAATTCTCCGCTGTCCTGCCAACGATAAGGAGTGCCGCTGCGGCACGTTCTGCAACATGTCGGTGTGGTCCACACCCAAGAACCCACAGCAGCACGCGAAGAAGGTTAGGCAGAAGGCCCTGTCCTGCGTGAGGCCTGAGAAAAAAGAAGAAGGAAAAGCCGATGGCTGAAGAATTCGAATTCGAACTGGTTTTCGCGCTCCCCGAAGGAGAGCACGACGCATTTGGCCTGTCCGACGCCGTCTTCGAGGCTGGCTTTGAAGATGCCCTTGTGGGCACGGGCCAAGCTGGCCTAGTCGGCGTGGAGCTGGAGGTTGAAGGGGACGACGCAGAGGTCGTAATCCTCGATGCCGCGCGGGCACTGATCAAGGCGCTGCCGCAAGGCACTGTCCTGCGCGAGGTTCGCCCTGACCTGGTTAGCTTGGCCGACGTGGCGGAGAAGCTGGAGGTCAAGCGTCAAGCCCTGCAACAGCGCAAGATGCCACTGCCGGTCTCTGGTGGGCTATACCGCATCGATGAGATGCTCGCCGCCGTGATGGAGGCCTCGAAGCCGAAAAAAGGCCAGAGGCGACCGCGGATGAACATTGTTGCAGCGTCGAAGTGGTTCCGGGCTGGAATGGCCGCACGAAAGGTGAATGCACAGCTGACGATGTGCGAGATTGATCCCGCGACAATTGAACGATCGCCACGGGCGGAGAGAGAAGAGCCCGTCTTCCTGCGTCCATGAGAAAAGGTCGGCCTCTTCATTCTTGAGAGTGCGCCCGGACGCGGTGGCTTAGAGACTTTTTTTGTCTATAATAGGCGATCCGATCACCGCCCCGCTTGGAGCACGCCGTGTGCCCGGATCATTTGGGTGATGCCGCGTTGGGCTTCTGCCGACACGATCGGTCACCTTCCCGTCTTACCCTGCTGCACACCAAAGCGCCTCGCCTACCACCAATTGAATGACGGTCAATTGCTGCACTCCTCTTCGCGCCTCCACGAATGGCAGCTTACTCCCGTCGGCATCCGCCTTCACGAATTCGCAGCGAACTTCCGCTTCCCGCCTTTCCTCCAAGATGTCTTCCCAGCTGCAACCGGGGCCGAGCGCCCGCAGCGATCGGCAGAAAGGTCCGCAGATCAGACCTCGGCGCAAAACGTATCTAGCTGCGTTCTCCACCCAATTTGGCCCGTTCTGAGGTAACTCGAGTAGTCGACACCGGGCTGACTGAGCACATAAGATCCGCGCGCCAAAACGATATGCGGTCACTGTCAAAATTTTATGGAATTTTCTTCGCGCGCGGCATACGCGCGCAGCGCGCTTCGTAGCCTCTCGTCGACCTCTTTAGCGAGAGGTCTCCTCGAGCCTACTACGCGCGCAAAAGGGGGTCAAGACCCCTTACGAGACAAAGCCTCTCATCCTTCAAAAAATCTTAGGAGAGGCCGATGTCGGACCCAATTGGTACGTCCAAGAAACGTGTGATTTACGTAGAGTTCACCGCGGAACACAAAATCAAAAAAGCAGAGCTCGACAAAGCGATTGCCGGCGGCATGAAGCGCGCTGGTCTCGAGCGAGTGACACAACAGCTGCGCCAGGAAGTCATCGCAGATGTCTACTATCATCTGACGCGCTACTTCGCCCTGGGCAAGACACTCACCGGCAAGCTCAGCTCCCTTGCCTATGCAATCGCCTACCGCGTCGCAGTCGACACCTACCGCCGCCCCGGTCAATACGCCAAGCGCCGCTCTGGTGGAGATGTGACCCTAGCAACGCCAGCCGCCGGGTTCGATGTGAATTATAAAAACGCAGAGGTTCAGCTCCTGCAACTCGCCGAAAACACTCTGATGTCCCGCCAGCTGTCACGAGCGATCAAGATGCTCTCTGAGGCGGACCGGGAGGCGCTGCTCGGAATGTTTCAGCGCGAAGCTCCCCTGCCCCGCAGCACAGCTGTTGAGATCAAAGCAGCCAACCTGATCGCCCAGCGTGAGAAGCGCGCCAAAGACCGTCTCCGCAAGGCTGTAGAGCGCGGCGCCGGCCAAGAGCGGTAAGACCCCCTCAGCGGGCCCTTCGGGGCCCGCCCGCCTGTGGCTTACCCGGCGGCTCTCCGATGTTAAAGCTTAGGGCTGTGGGTCCGGGGTCTCGTCGCCTCCATCCAATGCATCCCCCTGCATTACGCGGTGGAACTCATCCTCGATCTCGGCTGCATCGAGAAATCTCATGGGATGCAGGTCTCCCACCAGGACCTGATCCTGAAGGTGAGAGCCGAGGGCTTCGACATAGACCTCCATGTCTTCGCGCGCACTCTCCATATCGTCTGACCAACGCTGATCGCCATGAATATCAAGCGGCCGGATTCCGTAGCCTGTCGCGCAGTCGAAGACGTCATTGTCGATGTCCCCGGCATCCGAAAGACTTTCGATCTCATGGGGACTCATGAAGCCCGCGTTCTCGGCAAAAAGAACCGCGTGAGCGATTTCATGAAAAGCGGTGTTCAGCCAGGACTGCAGGAAGATTCGATCACAGCTGCCCGGAATGATGTGGTCGTCGGCCAGATCCGCCATGCGTTCCAGGAACTCCTCGCGATCCGAGACCATGAGCACACGGTATTTGGTCGCGAGATTGGTTTCTTCATTGAACGGATCGCCATCCATGGTCGAGACCAGGTGGCAGCCCAGGGCTTGGTCCGTCCCTGTGACCTCTTCGATGGTGTTACGTGAGCAGAGCATGAATTCGATTGTGATCTCTTTGGGCGTCGCAGCAACGACCAGATTTTGGTTCAGCTTCGGCTGCGCGAGGGCTGATGACTTTTCCAACTCAGACATGACCCGCTGCCACCAGGCTAACATGTCGGGCGTCGCCCAGGCGCGGCCAAGCTCGTAGTCCTCTACAAAATCCTTGGGAAGCACATCTTCGAAAACGGAGACCTTCACTTTGATCTGGTGGGTTTTGCTCATGCTGTCTCTCCTATGACCGTTCACAGGATCAGCGGGCACGGCGAAAGCACCAAGCAGGATCACCAAACAGAACGGGCGAGCTTTTCATCAACCACGCATAAGATCGTCCTAACAATGATCTGTAAAATTGGAGAATAGACATGATCACCAAAGAGGGCTTCGAGTTTTTGCGCGCTTCCGCACAGGATGTCGGCATTGATGGCCACTTCGACCTGATGGCGCTGGACAACATTGAAGGTGTCTTCACCAACCACATGGACGCACTTGTGGCACTGGCCGGGTCTGATGAGATCGCCCAGCGGGTTGCCGAAGGCCATGGCGAAGCGGATCATGACGGTTTTATGGGCAGCGACGCGGCCATCTTCGCGCGCAAGCTCAATGAGCATGCCAATGAGCGCGATGAGATGATGGAAGACGACAACGCAGATGAGTTGCGCGACATGGCGGCTACGTTCCTGCTGTTCTGGAATGCGGCCAGTGATGAGCTGGAGCAGATCATTGCGCCCAAAGAGGCTGAAATGGCAATCGAGCCGGAGATGTAAATCACGCTGGGATTGCTACCTATGCCTTGGTTCAGGTAGCAATCTGACACAAGGAGCCCTAGATCTCCCATTACAGCTATAAAAGCGACATACCCTATGAGCGACCAAGGCGAACGGAACACCAAACAAGCAATCTTCCGCGGGTTCATGTTGAAATGCCCAAACTGCGGCGTTGGTAGAACCCTGCATAAGTACCTGAAGGTCAAAGACGCGTGCAGCCACTGCGGCATCGACCTGCAGCACGCCAGCGTTGATGACGGCCCTGCTTATTTTACCTTGATGGCTGTTGTCGCGATCGTCTTTCCATTGTTTGCCGTAATCTACTCGAACTATGATCCGAACCCTCTCTTTGTCGCCATATCTCTGATGGTTGCTGCGACAGGTTTGGCACTTTGGCTACTTCCCCGGGTGAAGGATATGTTCATCGGGATGCAATGGGCTGCTCGGCTGCATGGGTTATAAAAAAGCCACGTTTGACCGGGTCTTCGCATACCAAAACAAATGATAATCAGCAAAACTGACGCTATATACAGTAATATCAGCCGATAGGAGGGTGTCATGAATATCGCAATTTTTTCTGAGAGTGGTCAATTCGAGCCTAAGAAGATTGCCATCGCCTTGCGCACATCCGCTGAAGAGATTGCAATGACTGTTGGTCTTGGCAAAGACGCCTTGCAACGACGGGCCCGCATCAGTTCTGACAAGACGCAGCGCCGGCTGCGGGAACTGGTCGAGGTGATCAACAAGGTCGAGCCGCGCTTCGGATCTGAACTGATGGCTTATGCCTGGTACCGCTCCGAGCCCCTCCCCGGGTTTGATGGCCAAACTGCGATGCAACTTGTACAACAGGAACAGGCGCAGCAGGTTCTCGAATATCTCGACGCCGTCGACGCGGGTGTCTTCGCCTGATGCACCTAAAGAACGCGCGCTATGCTGGGCCGCTCTATCGCGCGCTGAATCCGGTCTATGCCCGCGAGCCCCTGTCTGGCCGCGGCGCAGAACTCTACGGCGGCCGGTTCAACGCGAAGGGAGTTGCCGCGCTCTACACAGCTCTCGATCCTGCAGGCGCTTTACGCGAAAGCTACTGTTGCGATCGAGGCGCTCCTTTAAAACAAGATTGCGCAAGCAATGGCAGCGAAGCCCAATTTCCATCGAACGCAGATGATGACGTGGAAGCGACAGACTATTGATGGGCTGACCCGGATCTTTTTCGATATGGTCCGGCGGGCCCAAGAATATGCGGATCATAGAGGTTGATCGATCGTCACCATCGCCCCTGCCCTGCTGGAAACCAGCGAGGATAAGTTAATGCAAACGTCCCACGTGCAGCCTATGCTGATGGGTACGTTGCAAGGGCAGAAGGATCCTTCTGAAGCTTACGGGCGGTAAATGCAGAAAAGGTGTCTACAATGTTATCTCACTTTTTTCGAAGACCTTCCCGCGAACGGCCTATTAACGAGGCGACGATGCGACGGCTAGGTCGGCGGCTTTCTCTGACGACTGCCGCAGTCCTGGCAGGTGGTCTGTTTGCCGCGAACGCAGGATTAGGCCAGAGCACGCAAGGGCCAATCAATAATAATCACTGCGATTTTTTTGAAGGCGTTAGCCTCAAATCTGTTCTGGTGCCTGTGGATCATTCCGGAACGCATTCGGATAGAGAACTGACGTACTTTTATCAGGCTGTTGAAAACAGTACCGGAACGAAGAACCCGAAAACCGTCATTTACTTGACCGGCGGGCCTGGCTCTGGATCAATCGGCACCAGCGGGTCCGGATTTCTAAAAAAGCTCCGCGGCGTTGGACTGAACCTGATCCTGATCGACCCACGCGGCGTGGCCTGCAATGGATTGAAAATGGGCGAGGTGCCTGATCAGGTCATCACCACACAGCAGACTGCCCTGGATATCGTAGAGGTCATTAAGGCCGAAGGCCTGCGCGATTACATCGTAATGGGTCACTCCTACGGCACCATGTTAGGCACCGTTTTGACCTCGATCGTCAATCGGATGCCGAGCATTGAGCAGCCAGATCTGCTGGTTCTGGAGGGTATTTTCTCGCGGCATCTGGCTCACGGGGCCGAATACATGCTGAACGAAATCGATGTTCTCCGAAATGAAATGCCGAAACACTTCCCAGCCGTGAAGGAGCTCCTGTTTTCTGGTGTGGATCGCCCCCCACCATTCGATCTCCCGTTTGAATACTGGATCCATGTACTCGAGGGCTACACCAGGTTGGGTGTGGAGACATTTGTATTGTTAAATCCGGCGTTCACACGCTTCGCTGATAACTATCCGGACAGCCTGAATGACCCAAAAATCAAGGCAGACTTGGACAGGAATTATAAAGATTATCTCGAATATTTGGAAGACTCACCACCTATTAAGAGGAAGTGGATCCGTGAATATGCAGCGAGAAACTATGTTTATTACAGTATCATGTGCAAGGAGATGTCGCGCCAAGATGTCGGTGGTTTTTCCAAGAAGATGGTTGATGGACAATTATCGGCAGTACCCAACGGTAACGCTGATGTTTGTGATGTCTTTCCGTTCTCGGATGCACCGTACGATTCTAAAAATTATCCGATATCAACGCCTACTTTGTATTTTTACGGGACATCTGATGGGCAGACACCAAAATCCTATTTTGTGCATCATTACGATAACAGTTTTGCGTTAAAAGAAGTCGTCTCTGTGGCAGGCGGAGGGCATGGCCTGTTTGGTATGGATCTTGAGGTATGCACCTCGCAAATTTGGGCGCAAATCGCCGATGGTCGTTTGGACTTCACCAATATCCTAGATCAGGATGGGTATTGTTTGAGGCCTGATTGATCCGCGAAGAGACTGTTTTGCTAGTGATGGAGGCGGGCCAGTTGTTTCGTTGGACGGTATTGCTGTTTATCTCGACCCGTCCAATTTTTTGGGAAATAGGACACAGAGGAGATGCAAGATTATCGCGCTCCACCCACAAACCCGTCGCAAAATGCCTTTTCCCAAACCTGCGAAGGTCACACACCCACAATAACCTAACCATGCTACTAGATTCAATTCTGGATCCATCCCATGATACCAAAACCTCATCAGGAATGTGCTTGGTTAAATGTTAGGTTTGCTTGCTTCAGCGTGGCTTATTGCTCCAACAGATATAGTCGATCCGGTCATACGCCGGCAGCAACCTGAGCACGTGGTTGCGGTCACACTCATTGGCGAAGAATCTGCGCGAATTGTATCATCCGACCCTGAGACCAGGGAAGCCAAACAGGCAGAGGCCCGGGGGCAATCGGTAGCCTGCGGTGGGAACTCCGGAGCTTTGAATATTATTGCCTACAAGGGGCAGTTCTACCTGATCGGCGCCGCACACGCTTACTACAAAAACGGCCATCTGAAATGTGATGAGGGCTTCGGGTCCTTCTATCCAGATGATCATTACTATCCCGGGTCATCAGAGCATGGTGCCACCGGTCGGAATATAGAATTCAATCGCGCCATAACTTTTTCGTTGCCACCTTTGAATGGTGAGTTTGCTGACAAAGGTTCACAGAATATTGCCTATAGTGATGCAAGAAACCTAAATGATTTTGTTATCCTGGATATAATCGACGATGATTTCCTGGACAGACAAACCGGCGGATACCGCTGGTTTATGGTGCTCTCAGATTCCCCCGCCGACGACCTGGTGGCACTTTCATACAGAGAAAATGTGCAACTGATCTCGTCGCGCAAGAACTTTCATAAGAAGTATGAAGTCGGTATCGAGGATAACTGCCAGATACATCTGTCAAAACGTTCTGGGCTGTTAAGGCATGGGTGCGACACAGGCCAGGGGTCATCCGGCTCTGCCTTGACCTATGTTTCAGATACTGGCCAGCTGATTGCTATCGGCTTTCATTACGCTTCCCTCGGCAGCCCCTCCAAACTTCACCCACCACCAGATCCAGATGGAAACTATTTCATCTCATCCGAGCATATTCTATCTGTGCTGTCCAAGCTGGACCTTGATTGATCAGCCGCCTTGATCATTCCGGAAAAACGATAAAAGATCGTAGAATGGGAAAATATCCAGCGGTAATTCGTCTCTTGCTATGTCTGTGCCTTATCGTATCCGGTGAGCAAGCGAAGGCCGATGACATCGCTTTGCCGGTTCATAGGTTCACGGCATCTTGCGATTTTTACACCTCTGAAACCGGTGCGCCGATCGCGACGGCCAACGACACGTTACACGCTTCAATACAGAGATCTATTGTCGACCTTGTTGAGTTCGCCAAAGATCATCAAGGCCAGGCGACCTATGTCGAGTTCTCGATACAGGCATCGAACTCTGCCGGATGGTGCATGATGTTCGATGAACATCTCGCGGCGGACCTACCCACCGGCAAGGTGCCGAGCGACATAGATCGTGCCTTTGGTTTACAGCAACACAGTGCGGAGGGTTCTAGAGATGTCTTCTATCGTCTCTGGGCGCGAACCGCCGAGATGAATGCCGGAACGATGTCGGTCATCCTTCCTCATGCACCAAGCGTTCCACAAGACGGGTTGTTCGTAACATCTAAATTTGGAGCCGCCTACCACTTCTCTGGCCCGGTCATTCTGGAGTTCAGCGAAGGGAACGGCTTCAACTCGGCAACGCTACACCCCCTTGGCAACAGCCAGATCTTCTGGCGAGAGATAGCCAGGATTACACGACCGCTGGAATGAATGTCCGGAGCTGAAAATTCTGGGCTTTAGAAAATGTCAGGGTTCAACGTTACGTTCAAATTATAAGGATGGCGCCCCGTGACACTAGGTTTCACATCGTCCCTGATATTGCACATTTTCACATCGATCGCACCGCTTCCCGATGTATCTGATGGTATGAATTCCCCAAATCGGTCCGAGTTCAACGGTGCTGATCGACTGATCAGCGTCGGCGTTGTTGGTGAGGAATCCGGGAGGATCGTATCAATCGATCCTCGATCTCAGGAAGCCAGGGTATCTGAAGCGTCCGGCACGGGCCGTTTCTGTGGCAGAAGTGTCGGTACGCTGAGCCTGATCAAGCACAAAAACATGCATTTCATTATCGGCAACGCGCACTCGTTTTATGATGCTGGACAGCTCAAATGTGATGAAGCCATCGGATATATTGCGCCTGACCTACATTATTCGGTTCGTGTGGATGGGCAATTGTTTGATACGGAAGATATTGATCGCAAGCGCCTGTATTCTGTCAACTTGCCACCTCTCAATGACGATTTTGCAATGAAGTTCACGATGAGTAAAATCGATCCATATAAAATCAACGACCTCGCTGTTTTGGAGATTTACGATACCTCGATCTTTCAAAACCAGTTTGGGCAGCTCCGGGCTGCGATCGAGTTATCCCCCACGCCTCCAAGCCAACTTGCGGATTTCTCCAGGTCGGGAAATATCTTCATAACATCACGAAGGGCGAACTTCTTAGGGTTTGCGGTAGCGTCAATCGAGTATGGATGTCAGATCAATGATACGGATTTCTCCCCTCTCCTGAAAAAGCATAGCTGTGATACTGGTCCGGGAACATCGGGCTCACTTCTGACCTACCTTGATGCTGATGGCGCGCCTCACGCGGTAGGGATGCACTACGGGGGTGGAGACAGTACGATGGACCATTTTAACGACAGCAGTTCGCGTGAAGGTAATTTCTTCATTCCATCATCAGTTATCATTGAAGCACTTGATCGCATAACGGAACACGCCGCCAAGTTCTGAGTGCGTCTCCTAAATGTCTATTTGGTTGGGTCGCCGCGTCTATACTTCGCGAGGATTGCATCTGCCTGCTTCATCGCAGCATCCAGTTCGGCCAAAGCTGCTTCGGCTTGATCTGCGAAAGCGGACATGGGTTTCTCCCTAGCTGCAATGGTCCCAGGCTCCTCGGAGACGAAGTCCTCCTCCAGATTGTTAAACTCATTTTGGCGCGAAGCTATCCCGGGTGTCACCCCGCCGCGGTGGGCACGCATGCGCAGCAGTTGCGCCATCTGAGGCTGCGCCCAGACCCGGTAGCTTTTGCGCGGCGTGATGAGGGTCAGAATACCGGCATCCTCAGCTTCTTGCATGAGGTACAGCGAGGCCCGTTCGGATACACCTAAGATATTGCGCAAGTGTTTGGACGTCAGGATCGGCTCATACATCGCCAGTTCGACAAGATCGCGCAGACGCGACTTGCCGTGTTTTCCGGAAGCTGTCGCCCGCGCCTCCTCACGCCAGCGCCTCAAAACCGGCATCGCACCCAAGGTCCTGTCGAGATCTCGCGACATGCCATCCAGGAGATCGTCAAAACCTTGACCTGTGCCCGGCGACCATGCGCGGAACCGGCTTTGGGTCAGAGCTATAGACGGGGTGACAATCCAGCTGGCATTCATCCGGCTCAGCAAGGCTTCGGGGGGAAGCTGCTCCAAGGGTGCCCCTGCCCCACCCGACCGCAATGCATGTTCAGCCGCCATGAAGATGAGCCGATCGACAGAGGGCATGCTGCTCTGGGTTTCAATCCGAAAGAGTGTCGCCGCACGCAAAGCGCCAAGCACAGGCGTTGGTGCGGCGCGGAGCTCCATAGGAAAAATGCGTACGAGCTTCGCAAGATCCACAGATGCATCCTCGCCTTCGATACTGACAGCAGCCCGCCTGCACCGCTCAACAACGCGCGCCGTATCTTGGATCAGGTCTCCGGGCCCTACGATGACACGCAGCAGCTCAGCCACGCTCACAGCACCGCGCGCGCCCTCGGCATCAGTCAACCGGTTTTCGAGATGGCGATGAATAACGTCTCCCTCAAAGACATGTATGTCCTCAAGGCCCACGGACCTGCAGGCTTCCGTTAACGCTACTTGTCCGCGCCACATCCGCGCCAGCGTTGGGTCGGCCGCAAATATGCCCTCGATACGTGCGGCGCGCGTTTCCACCGCCAGAATACGGAAAAGAAGCTGATCTGTGTCCATCTGTATCTCTCGAACAATAACGAATTACTAAATGATTACCTGCAGCTTAAGCCAGTGACCGCACATATACATCCCTTATTTGCGGTTGACTCAGTGTTTAGGGTAATGCCAGACTAGGTATTGATAATCCCTTATTATCGTAAGTCATAGTGAACGAAACATGAATTCAGGCTAAAATCGTGACGCGATCGTGCAAAATCAGGGCGCTGAGCGGCGCGCCCGGTGCTCTATGCAACGCCCCTAAGCCAGCGAATGCAGTTGCTGAGAGCAATAAGGTTGCGGAGCCAGAAGTTTGACTTAATGTCAGCCCCAAATGATGGAGATTACTGATGTCTGAATCCGATATCTTGTTTGTCGGCAGCCGCCTGGCGCCAGAGATGCGCCAGGTCTTTCAAAATACGGGCACATCCGGCGCGATCAGCCTGCCCCATCAAGCGATCACAATGGTGCTCGGGGATTACCGTCCTTCAGACAAGACAATCTTTGAGGCCCCTGCCCGCTTCCGGGTGGCACTCTGCAAGAGCTTCCTTTTGATCAGCCCCTCATTTCCAGAATTCAATTTTGACATCATCTGGTCGCCGCTAATCGCCAGACTAAACGGAGAGCCGACGCTGGAGCGCCCCTCGCCCACCGATCACGCGGTCTTTAATTTCATCCTAGCTGATGGTGATCATGTTGTGCGTGCCATTCGTACGTCTTCAATCTCGCCAGCCTGCAGCCTGGCCATGTGGCGTGCGCAGCAAACCTTGATGGCAGCAAGCTTTACCGGGGATGAGCTCAAACAAGAAATGAACGCCCTCTTTTCCCAGTACCAGCGCGGTATCCCGGAGATGTTCTTCAACGAAACCTGTGCGCTTGGAGACTGACCAGAGTAGTAGTTTAGATGCGCAAAACATGTGTATCAAGATACCTACATCCATAGACAGGTCGCTTTGTCAGGCATAGGTTTGTGGTTAGCGAATAACACCGGAGCTATATGAATGTCGGACCAGCAATCTCCCGAGGCGGCCGTGCCTGAGCAAACCTCATTCGATATCAGAGTGCAGAACCATGCGGGGGCGCATGGCTCGATCGCGTTGCGTACCATCATCGATAACTGTGATCTGCCTGGTGTGGCATCATGGAAGTCAGCCACGGGTAACGACTTCGGGAACTGCTTTTTTTCCACCATGCACGCAGCCATGGATCTAATTATCAAAGGTCTTGTCGATGATACCTATCTGGTCACGGGTCGGTTCGATCATCCCGATATTGATGAGCCGATCTACCATGCCTGGCTGGAGTTCCGGCACATCAAACCCTTCGTCGTGGTGAATGTCGCCATGTTGCAGGAGCGTCCGCTCTATGCGGCCACCCAAGCGGATTATTATGCGACCAACAGCTGTCGGCGCCGCATCCAGGAGATCCCGCTCAAACGGCTTAAGATCAAGGCCCGTCAAATGGCGGAGAAGAACCTGGCTTCTACCGGCAGCCTGGAATTGAACCGTCATGCCCTTACGATAAAGGCACTCAAGCCGACGCTCGACAAGCTCTACCCACTTCAGACTGAGCCTGTAATTGCTACAGAAAGCAGCTGATCCTGTATTCATGCAACAGTCTGCGCATCAAGCGGCAGTTCTCTACATATTTTTGCGTAAATTGGCGCTGCGGCAGTTGCGAAAAAGAATTTCATAACTAGATATTCTGCATGACGGCATTTCTTGGAGCGCGCAGACAAATGACAACCGATTTCATCGAATACACCATTCTGGAAGCCCGCCGCCGCAAGCTTATGGAACGCCTCGAGCATAAGGCTAACGACATCTACCAGATTTACGCCCCCGAAAAAGACAAAGTCAGCACCTCCCACTTCCCATGGGTGAAGCGCACGGTCTCGGATTTTCGGGTCGGGACTGATTTCGTAGAACTGACGATCAGCCATTTCGTAACAAAATTCGCCTCGAACGGCCTGTCCTTTCTTGATTTTCGAGATCACAAACTGCGGTTCCCGGCTGCAATGGTAGACCTGGAGGGGGATGATCTGCTTGCAGCCGTAAACGCGATGCTGGAAGCTGAAGCTGCCAGAATGGCCGCAAGCAAACGACGGCAGAAAAAAGCCTCCCCTATTCAAAGCAATCATATCGCGACCGCAGCTGAACAGCGGGCGGAGGGTTAACCCATGATTACCGAGACCAACTACGCCATGACCAAAGACAACCTGCGCAATGAGATCGATGCGTTGGCCTATCTGACAGAATGCACGCTTGCCACGGTTTCCGACCTCGCATCCAAGTCAAAGCCGCCCAAGGGTGAGCTTCGCCGCCAGATCAGCATGGCGCAGACCGGCATCAACTGGGTCAAAGTCTTCGTCAAACCCGGGATGAAGTGCGGTAACGCCCGGGTGCAGCAAATCATCGACAATGGGTTGAGCGTCGAGGATTGGGCAAACGCCAGACGTAGAACGTAACTGCCCCCTTCCCTGCCCCATCAATCGCTGCACCGCTTGCGAAAAGGAATATTTCATGCAAATTCAGTTACCAATCAAACTGATCCACGAGACCACGACCGAGACTTTCAAAATGTACCGGAGCCTGCGCCATGGTGCCACTTCGGATGAAATCTCGTCCTATGATGTTAACCGTATGACAGATGCAGATCTTGCCGAGCTGCGCGCGCTCGCAGCTACTAATAAGCTGTCTAAATATGTGCGTGTGATGGATGCCATGATCTCCATGCGCGCAGGTGCCACAGATTTCAAAGTTCCGAGCTTCGCCGCCTTCCCTGCCCTGCTTACAGCCTACCTTCAGGAAAACTTCATCGATGGCTGGATCTATGAAGCCGGTGATGATGGACAGGTACGTGCCTGGGCAATCGTGAAAGTGTCGCTGGATTCAGGCAAAGGCAGTTATTCAAACCGTGATACGCCTTCGGTCAAGATGGTCTGCTCTGCATATGGTAAGAACCAGAATTATTTGTCAAACACCAGCAAAACATGGACATTCGAGCCAGGTGACGTCTCCCGGCGGCATGTTTCAAAAATCCTCAGCAATGCGGGTTTGATCTGTGAGACCCATGATCTGAAGACAGCCTACCTTGAGAGCGATGAGGCTTTCGCGGATATCCTGTCGACAGGTTTCGCGCGTCAATTCCGCGTGACAGGTGCGTTCATCAACCCGGGCCACAGTGGCCGGGACCCCATGGAGCCCCTTGGGCATCGGGTGATCATGGATATGGACCATAACCGGATCAAGTCTTTCTCCGAGGAGATCGAAACGGCCGCATTTGATATCGCTGGGGACGGTCGCTTCATCGACCTGCCGCGCCATCATGATGTACTGGTCTATGATCTGGCGTCCCATGAGGAATTCTGGATTTCGACAAACAATATCGAGCCCTATACGTATCGGCCCGAACTCAAGAACAAGATGATCCTACCCCAGGAGCAAGCTGATTTGCTGGACATCCTGACCACGGACACAGATCTTCTTACCGGTGACATCGTCGAGGGCAAAGCTGCGGGCAATATTATCCTGTGCAAAGGCAAACCTGGCGTGGGCAAGACGCTGACGGCAGAAATCTATTCCGAGGTCTGCGAAAAGCCCCTTTATTCAGTTCATGCCGGTGTGCTGGGAACCACGGCCTCGACCATCGCAAAAAATCTTCGCGAGGTGCTGCAGCGCGCCCAACGCTGGAATTGCATCCTGCTGATCGACGAGGCGGATGTCTTCGTGGCCGAGCGGGGCACCAATGTAGAGCAGAATGCGATCGTAGCTGAATTTCTGCGCACGCTGGAATCGTTTCGGTCCCTGATGTTCATGACCACCAACCGGCCGGACGATATCGACGATGCGATCGTCTCGCGCTGCGCGGCTGTCATCGCCTATTCCCTGCCAGATGCCGATCTGCGTGCGCGGATCTGGAAAGTCATGTCCGATAACTTCGAGGCCGGACTTTCGGATGCCTTGATTGCTGAGCTGGTAGAGGCTTTCAACATGATCTCCTCGCGGGACATCAAGATGCTGTTACGCCTCACGTTGCGGGTGGCAAAAGCCAAAAATGAGCCGCTGACACGTGATCTGTTTCGGAAATGTGCTATTTTCCGTGGGATCCCGATTGAGAGCAAAGCGGCGGCATAGCCGCTTTAACCTACGGTAAACAGCGGTGATTCTGCTGAACATAAGGCTTGAAGTGATACAAAATTCGGACTCAGAAGTTCTTATACGATCAAGAATATCTGTAAAAACTGCCTCTTCAGAAAAAACCACACAGGCGGAATCCTTCCAGGATTCCGCCTGTGTGTGCTTAAATGCCTAAATTTTTGCTTGCGAAAAAGTATTTCACCACCCACATTTAGTGTAAGACTAGAAAAGGAGTACAAGATGTTCAATATTTTCAAACGTAAGGCCAAGACTGACGCCAAGCTGAGCAAAGCTGCAGTATCCGAAGCCGACTTTGATATCATCCATGATCTTGTTCTCTTCGAAGTCACCCTGACCAAAGAAGAGCAGATCAACCTGTTCTTGCAATGGAGCCAGAACGCCCGGGGCATGTCCCTGAAGGCTTTGGGCAATATGGTGGTTAACCAGTGTCACGGGTTTCAGAGCCGGTTCACCTCCAGCATCCTCGCTGAGAAGATCACCTATGGCACTGTGTTTGCCCAGAAGTTGGTTGATAAGATGCTCGATGAGAAGCTGATAGAGCCGGGTCGCAGCAACGGGAACAGCGACTACCAGATATCGTTGCGGGGTGAGCAGATACGTCAGTTCTACGTGCTGAAAAAAGGTCTCCGCGGTTCGATCTATGACCGTATGGACCGTTTCACCGCAGCCTGAGCACTCTTCCCCGCCGAATATGGCCCTAAGATAATTTTCAGGATGCGGTGACGCGTCCACCCTGATACAAGTTGCGAAAAGGAGTATCACAATGCTTTTCACCTCGGTCCAGGATCTGGGCGATACGATCACAACCCTTCGGGAAGATGAGGATAAGGCGGGCTGTGCCACGCTTGATCTCCTGGAGCAGTCCCAAGTGATCCTTGAGGGCTTCGTTCTTGCGGCAAAGCGCCTTGGGCTCTCGGACGTCTATGGCATCATGCGAGGCAACATAGCTGACGATAAGGGCGCGGACGCGCAAAAGATCGAGGCGGCTCTGGATATGTTGCAAAATTCAGGCGTTCCGACCGAAGAAGCAGATTTGACCGCGCTGCTCAAAGCCAATACCGGCTGAGGGCGCAACAGTGAAAGACAACACCTTGTTCAAACGTTCAGACACCCACCTGCCCTTCTGCGATCGGCAGATCGATGCATTGTTGCATCAGATCTTTGTCGCACCTGTTTTGAGAACTGGCCGCGGGCCTGTCGCAAATGGCTGTCAGGTGCCCTGCTATACCTCTGATCTGACTGCAGCCTTCCAGCTGTTGGATATTGAAGCTCCAGGCCGAGGATGGGGTATGGAGCGTATCAGTGGCCAGATCAACGTTTGGATCGCAGCACATGAGGGCCGCCCCTACGTACGTATGGTATTTGAAGATCACCCTGACATGCCGGCCGCATCGGTTCTGATGGCCGCTATGATCGAAAGCGCAAATGAAAACAGCGATCGGGTAACTTTGAACGGCATTTCCCAACCTAAAACCTTGCTGCAGCTCCAAGAGCGCGCACAGGAGGCCGATTATCCCTTTGGGGAACGCCTTACACTGGAAGAGGCGCTCAGCGCGCCTGAGCTCGCCCTGGAAGCCCCTGAAGGGGTATAAAGGCGACACATGGCCCTGAAAGGATTAAAGCGCCCTTAGGGCGCTTTTTTTGATCGTGGTCGGGTCTCCCCTCCCCTCAGGGCTTACTCAGCCCCATATACCTCAGCCACACCGGCCTTGAGCGCCTCAAGCGGTACGGCACCACGGGCAACAACATCTCCGATAATGATCGCCGGCGTGCCAGTGATTTTCAACGCACGGGCCTGCTGGTTATTTTTCTCGATCTGAGCTGCAATCTCGGGATTATCCATCGCCTCGATGACGCTACGCGGATCAAGGCCTGCATCTTGCGCCAGTTCCTCAAGGAAATAACCGGTCATCCGGGTTCCGCCAGCGTCAAACAGGGCTGCCTGGACTGTCGCGTAGGCTTCAGCACCGCCAACCTGGTATGCAGCAAGGGCAAACTTGGCGGCTTCGAGGGAGTCCGGGCCAAGGATAGGCCATTCTTTGATGACCAGTTTAACCCGAGGATCACCCTCGACCAGCTTCATCAGTTCAGGCTTGGTTTTTTTACAGTAAGGGCAACGGAAATCCGTATAGACGGCCACCAGGATATCACCTTCAGGGTTGCCCAACACCGGCGACATCGGATCATCAAAGATCGCGGCAGTATTCTCAGCGATATAGGCCGCATCCGCCTCAACCTGTTCAGGGCCAATCTCGCGATCCATCATCTGCTCAAGCTGGCTGTGGATCTCAGGGTTACGTTCCAAAAAGCCCCTGACGTCCTCCCACTGCGTATCACTGATGGTGGTCTGTGCCTGGATGGCCGTTGCCATAAGAGCAACTGAAAGTGCGGCTGTGCCGAGAAGTTTGCGCATGTATTTTCCTTTTGTCTGCGTTAATGGGCAATATAGTGTTTTTCGCAACACATGATAGGTCGTTATTCTCACGATTTTGTGGTTATTCACATGGAGAACCTTGTTGTGCTTGTGATGATCGCCTACCTTTTTCGCAAGTAGTACACCTGCCCCGATCGTGAGGAGAACGAAGTGTCGGATAAAGATGAACTGATCACGCGGCTCAACAAGGTTATTGCGGCCAAGCCAGATTCCGCGGAATCCCTGGTGGTGAGCGAAGCAATCGAATGGATCGGCACCCAAGCCCGGACAATTGCATCTCATGCTGCGGATCTGAAATCCCGGGATGAGCGCATCGAGACCTTGCTGATCTTGAAAGATGGTTACTACTCGGCAATGGCGGCCTGGCGCAGCTCCAAGCAAACCGGGATCTCGATCACCGAGGCGCTGGCGTGTGCAAACCGGGGCGTGCCAGCCTCATCGGTACAAGCATGAGTTTTGCCCTCGAGAAACAGCGGGTAGCCCATCTCTACGCTGCACGGCTTCTGTTGCGTCAGCTGCGGAGCTGCGGCGAAGTCTGGAGTGATGGCCGTACCGTATATCGCGGCGCGGAGTTGAACACATATCGTGTCGCGACCCTCGATCGCATTGTCAGCTTGAAGGAACGCAATCCTGACAAACGCCGCACACCAAAAATGGAGCGGATGACGAGAAACCTGTCCTTGGGGCAATCATTTCTCGGCAAGCAAAAAGATGAAAACACCGCGGAGTGGTTGAGCCGCCTGCTCACAGACTACGGCACAACGATGGACATTGGCGGTCGGCAGCGTAGCCTCACTGCGCGCCGCCTTCTGCGCAAGAACTTTCCGAGCCATGCCGCGGCACTCGACCGACACGCGCGATACGATGCCAAAGAGTGGAGCTATGTGCTGAGATCTCACACGCGGCACAGTTGGGTCCTCAAGGACGAGATGGATATCGGTGACGGGCTGACCCTCGCAGCTGGCGTAACCGTAATGCCAAGCAACCGCGGGTTTCTGGCAAGTTTTTTGGACTTCCAGTTTCCAGTGCAAGCGCAACATGTCTGCAAAGCGAAAGACTTTCGACCCAAGCGCCAGCCCTGCCCGACTCCGCGGAATCCTGAAATTGGTCTCGACCTCTGATGGCTGTCTATGTCGACAACGCAAAGAACCCCTACGGCCGTATGCTGATGTGCCATATGGTCGCCGACACGATCGAAGAACTCTTGGCGATGGCAGATAAGATTGAAATTGCGCGTCGGCACTTCCAGCCTTGGTCCCATCCGCACTTTGATCTCTCCCAAACCTACCGCGCAAAAGCGATCCTGGCCAATGCTATCCCAGTCGAGCGCCGCGAGCTTGTGAAGATCATGAGAGTACAAAAGCTGCGCCTCAAAAAAGATCTTGCCGAGCGGTTAGCCTATGAGGCCGCGACAGAGCAATCGACGCGCGGACGCAGAGCGCGAGCAATGGAATTGTCGCCAGGCTGATATTGAAACTGTCGGAGGTTGTTTTTTCCCCGCGGTTAAAAAACACGTTCGCGGTGCAATATCATCCCTATCAAAACAAAACGCTGCGACACGGCAGTGCCACGGTAAAGTGACCCGGTTCAGAGTGATAGGCAAAACACCTCTTCGAAGCGAAGCGAGGAAGGCATGCAACTCGTGATTATCACCGCGGTGATATTTTGAATATCAATGTTCTCGTAGCTCTATAATCGTGTAGATGCCTTCAGGTTCAAGGCTTGTATAACTGCAATTATCACCGCGGTGATAATTGGGTGGGAATGGTCTACTATGGGGTCGGACGAAGACTATAACGTAAGAATATCACCGCGGTGATATTCCGTATCTCAACAGACAGATGATAAAGCGCTACACATTCCTCGGTCCTTGATAAACAACCCTGCATACTACCCTAGAGCGTCTTCTCGAACCAAACCGTTCAGACCGCATAGCGGCCAATATCACCGCGGTGATAATTTGGTGGGTATCGCCGACTTGGTGGTCTGATTTTAATCATCTATGTTCTGCATACTTCCCTGGATCTTCTTGTCGTATCGAAGCTTTCAGGCCGCAAGCAGCCAATATCACCGCGGTGATAATTTGGTGGGTACCGTTGTCTTGGCGGTCTGATTTTAAACTTCGATGTAAAGATATCACCGCGGTGATATTGCGCACCCCAGCAGACAAAATATATTGGATGACGTGTTTATCACCGTGCTGATAATTGTGGGGCACAGACCAACTTGGTGGTCTGGCAGGCGACTTTGCGAAAGCATCACCGAAGTAGATATAGCGAGTGACGACATATCTAATTTTGATTACTCAAACAGGCTCCAGACCAGACCTGAGGTGTGTCGAATATCACCGCGGTGATATTCCGAACCGGACTCTAAATATACAGCAACACGTATGTATCACCGCGGTGATAATTTTGGCTGCGTTATGCCCTGGTGTGGTTCGGTCGAGCTGAACACCTCTGATTTAAAACTCACATAGCAGACGATATCACCGCGGTGATATTTGGGCGCGTCAGGGTTTTGATCCTTTCCAGCCACCCACTTTTTATATCCAGAGTATGTATGTGCCCGTATGAGCGTATCTCGGAAAACCACAATACAGCGCTTCTGACCGATTTGTGGTGTAACTCTCAACCGCGGTAAAGTTACACCTCAAATATCAAAGGAGCCGTGCGGCCCGTCCTTTACGCTGCTGTTCATCGGAGAAATAACCCATAAGTGTTTCAAGAGAACGATGAAGTGTTTGTTCCATCACTTCGGGCGCAGGAATGCCAGCTTTCAGCGCGGAGGTGATATAACCGGCCCGAACCCCATGTGCAGAGAAGTCGACCGGGTCGAGGCCGATCTCGGCCAAACGCTTCTTCAGAACAGCATTCACGGAATGCGCAGAAATCGAGGTATCGTAGACATGCCCCCATCTCGAAATTCGACGAAACACTGGTCCGCTGCTTTTCGAAACCGCGACTTGCCAATCAGTGAGTGCCGTTACCGCACGGCCGGATAGGAAGACCGTCGCCATCTCGCCGACATCCGTGGTTTTGGTTCGGCCGAGATAGAGACCCATGCTCGGAATCCCATTCGGATGTTCTGGATCCTCTGTGGTGATTGGCTCTAACTCGTAGATCTGGCCCCACATCAGATCGGAAATCTCTGAGCGGCGGCGCCCACCCGAAGCAAACATGACGGCCAGCAGCGCGCGATCGCGATAGGCTTGAAGGCGCTGTGCGGCGACTTCTGCATTGTCCGATTCCGCGGAGTCTATCTGCAGGTCGAGATGGTCCAACAGCTCTTCGATGAGCGCAATATCCACCATTCGTTTGGATTTTTTACGCTTGGGGCGTGTGGAAGCACGTATAGCTGCGCGGAGTGTTTTGCTAACCTCGGGCGTCGAGAACGGATGCTCTACGCTACGCCACTTGCATAGCGACCTCCAAGTCGAGATCCTACGTTGAACAGTTGAGGGCGCGTGCGGGCCTTCAACGCGCAAATACCCGCTGCGGATCAATGCCTCCTGAACGAAACTCGGCATACCGTGGTTTGTGTCAATCGCCCGTTGATCAGGGTCCCAAAGATGGTGCGCAATGAAGCGTAGAACGATCTCCTTCGAGGGCGGCCATACCAGAGGTTCGCCATCACAGGCAAACGACCAGGCTTCGAGATATCCCAGATCTGACCGTGTCGCGCGCAGCGAGTTCTCACCGATTCCGCGGCGTAACAGATGCGCCAGCGTGGCATGATCTTCTACAGTAAGGACACGTGTGATCGATTCCGGAAAGGATGTCGCGTCACGCGGCTCACTGGCTGATGGAAGGGCAGGGGGCTTACGCATGCGTCTACCCTACACCGCGACATGATTCCGCTGCAAGCGCGCTGGTAGGACACTGCCGCCAGCAACAGGCTCACCTCTCTCAAAGCATTTTATCATCGTGCAGAGGTAGCCTTCGGGATGTTTGAGGCGGTCCACACGCTCAGCGAGATAATCAATCACCTCGATAAGATACTCCCAACCAAAGATCGAAAGTGCCTTGATCACAACTTGCTGTCCAAGTCCAAGATAAGAAGAAAAATCAATGAGTAGCCCCGCTGCTTCTCGCTCCCTACGTGGAGGCTCTGGGTAATATTGCTGCAATGTTTTAGTGCTGCGCCAAATGGCTTGCACAGCATACGGTTCAAAGCTGCGTGCTCTTTCTTGAATTTCTTTCTTAGGTTCTGACTCTATGTGCCGGATGAATCCGCCGCCACCGCCCTCGGCTTTTGTTGGTTCCAGCCGGGTGATGTTGTTGTCTGAATTGGGTGTGGGAATAGTCGCTGAAGGAACTTCGACCACCGCGGAGTCGGGCCCCTCCGCCAAAGCAGGGTCTTCTGCTTCCACTGAGCTGTAGGTCTGAGCAGAAGGGGAGGGGGGTCCGTCGAGATGAGCAACCTCGGCATCAAGGGCCTCGAGGTCTGCAAGCGTCGTGCTCTTGCGGCGAAGAGCGTTTCGTAGCTTTTGTTTGAGCTCAAACACACCCGACGGCAGCTCACCCCCAGTCCCAATCAAATTTCTGACCAGCGTCTGAAAACGAGCCGAAAGGCTGTTGCGCTTCTGGCGCAAGACGCGGCGTTCAGAGCTGAGTTGATCCCGCAGAGCAAGCAATTTGGTGCGCCTCGTGAGCAGGGGGTTGAGATCGATGCCATACCCGCCAATGATCCGCCCTGAGGCATCGCGCTCCGGGTACCGCCGAAAGTTGCTGCTCAGATTGCGCAGGATAAGACCTGCGCGATGGAGGTTTAGTTCACCTTCGCGGAACCGTCGTTCATCCATTCCACAGGCACGTTTGAGGATATCCTGGACCTTCATGAAGGAGAGGTTGACCTCGCCCATACGAAGTGGGCCTTCAGGAAGAACGCTGAGATGGGCGCGTAGAACCATGATGTCGCGGTCGCTCAAGCCAAGTTCTTTTCGAAGCTCCTGTACTAAGCTCAAGAGTTCCCATCGGTCGCATGCACCCTGCATGGACCGTCCTTTCGGACAAACGTTTCCCGTTTGCCCACGCGGATTAACCGCGGGCACTGATGTGTTCATAAATTTTCAGACGGCAATATCCGACCGTTCACCGAAATGCGGTGTTGAATATGATTCGGAAAGACGCTATCAAGGCTTTGCTACAAGACCGATATGGGCCTCTCCGGAATTCGCGTTTCGGGGGGCCCTTTTTTTATGCCACGTGTCTGCTCCTCAAATGTTGCTCTGGTTTTGTGAAATATCACCGCGGTGATATTTTATTATTGTTTTATATCAATGGCTTGCCTTATTCGTCATTCTCCTTTTTCTCTCTCTCATAGGCTGTAACGAGCTCCGATAGGTTGTCGGAAATAAAGTCGAGCAACTCTACGGAAACATCTTTTCCCGGCTTGATTACAAGCTGACGAGGTTTGCGCTCCATCGTGTAGGCACCACCGAGCAGGTCTGTCTGCCGGGTTTTGGGAGTGGGACGCTTCCCTCCGGATTGCTTATGATCCGATCCTTTGCTCGTGATAGTTGCCAGGAAATTGTCGAAGCGCTCCGTACTGTCTTGGATTTGCGTATCGACGAATTTCAGTGCTTCCTGCTTCGACAATTTAGCCTGAAGCAATGCGTTACCGACACTCTCCCACTTGCGCCGGCCAACGCCACGTGCAGGGCCAATCGCAAGGACAAGGTCGTCCCCTATCATTTCGTAAACTCGAGACATCGAGGAGATGAGCGACTGTACGATACCAAGAAAGTCTGAAATGTTTTCCTGACTGAACCCGGCCTCACGCGCTTTAACAATCGTCCGGGCACGTTCAATGAAGCTCGTCTCCAACCGCGCGGAGTTTTCGATCCCCTGCGCGATAAATGCTTCTTCATCGGTCATTCGGGTAATGAAGCCCCGGATGGTGGGTTTGCCCAGCAAACGCGTCGCCGCCAGGCGACGTCGACCTGCAACAATCTCGTACGGTCTATCCTTATTGACGATCCGGACGATGATCGGGATCTGCTGACCGTTCCGGTCGATGGATTCAACGAGTTCACCCAATCCATCGGAAACGTCGATCCGGTCTTCAATCAGACTGTCCTGGATCTGATCGACTGGAATATCCTCATGGGTCCGTTCGGTCGCGGAATGTACGGAACCTTCTATATACTTGGGTGCGGCGGCGCCGCCGCGGATCAGCGGTGCGCGGCGCTTGACGGGTGCAGCAGGTGATTTCTCTGTGGTGTCATTTTCACTGTCATCACTGAAAAGTTTCCGGGCCATCAGCTATCCCCCTGTGATTTCTGATCACGACCCCAGCTTTTCATAACTTCCGCCTCAACCTCATGAGCGATCTTTTGAAGGCTATCGAAGATCCTGTCATAGGTTTTGCGTGTCACCCCATTGGGGCCCACCTCTAGGAGTGGCTGCATGGTATTGGTGCCGTCCCCGATCGCGGTTGATTGCAGGAAGTCCGCTTGAAGCATTGCATCTCCTAGCTGTGACCGCAGGAATGAGCTGAGTTGAAGCTGGGCTTGATCGTTTGGATTGTATCGGGTGAGGACGAAACGGATGAAGTCGTACGTCTTGTCTTTCTCGACGCTCTCGACAACCTCGAGCGTTCCCGCACCAAGGTCCAAGAACTTTTCCAAGCTCACGACATCAAGCATGCCAGCCGAAACAGGTACAAGCAGGCCCGTTGCAGATGCCACTGCGGCAATAACTGCAAAGCTCATATGTGGAGGGGTATCGAAGAGGATGATATCGTAAAAATCCTCAACCAGACGCAGGGCATTCGAAATCTTACGGTGCCAAGGCTGGGACTGCTGGGACCCATTCATGTACGAGGCCGATGTCTCATACTCAAATTCAGTCATGTTCATTGAGCCAGGAACGATATCAATGTTTGGGAAATAGGTCGCCTGGATCACCTTTGTGATCGGGATAGGATTATCATATTTCAAAACATCATAGATGGAGTGGATTACTTCATCGCCAGCATCCAACTGTGCATCTGCATTAACATCAAATAGATCAGACAGGCTGGATTGCGGGTCTAAGTCTATGATAAGACAGCGAAATCCTCGGAGACCCAAAAATTCAGCTAGATTAGCTGATAGTGATGTTTTTGCAACACCGCCCTTGAGATTGTAGACTGCGAGCTTAGCCGTTACGTCCCCCGGGGCCTTCCGGGGGTACATTGAGAGGGGTATTTTACCCGCTTCATAAAGTCTGTTCTGTATAGCATGAACCTCTTCGCCTGAGAAGGTTCTTCTATTGCCAGCCTCAAGCTCACCAGCCGGAAATCCTTCAATAGTTTTGAGATAGTGCCGCAAGGAGGAATAGTTGACCCGCAATGCTTCAGCGGTCTCCTTGACGGAGAAACGCCGCATTGGCTTGTCCGACTTACGCGTATCCGGAGCTAGGTGCTTTGCTGTATGTCTGCTCAGCGCGTCACGAATGGTCGTGCTATGTGCCCTGAGCTGCTCTGATCCAATAATGCCTGTCATGCTCGCTCTCATTATATTTTTTGAAATACTTATACCCCGTTAACCGTGAAATGCTAGGAAAACCAGCACAACGGATTAAAGTAGATTTGCAGCGTTTCATTGACGAGAGATTGAAAGCGTGTTTATTGACGTGATAACAATTGGTTACACCTCATTATCACTTTGAAATAAGAGTATGCAATGTGTTGCATGGAACCCGCAAAGTTATCCACAGAGGTGATGGAATGAGCTTAAATTATTGTGAGGCACACCTCGAAGCCCACTCCATGCATATTGGATTCATAATTTTGCACATACGATTCCGTCTAACCGATTGTCTCGCAGCAGGAATGAAAGTGAATTAAGGTGTAGGCAGCTCGTCTTCGATTTCCTGAGACACCGTTTCGCGCCGCTGCGTGTCCGGGTAGACCGTAACAAAACCATCATCTTCGATGCGACGCCCACAAGGAGCGTGTGTGGCAGGGGCGGCGGTATTGGTAGAATTGTCAAACATGATAGTATCTCCTCAGATGTTGAGCATGGCACTTTCCACGTGCTCGTGTTCCAGGTCATTGGCACGGTCACGCACAGCTTCTTCCGACCATGCGGCGAAGAAGTCGTCGAGTATCGGGTGAGGGCTGGATGTCCAGGTATCGTCCCGGATCATTTCTTTGAGGTGTTCGATCACCTTTTCGGTCACATCGCATGCTGTGATCAAACGACCCGTAGCATCGAATTCATGAGAAGTTGCAGAAACGCTGTCACTATCCTCTGCAAATTGACCGGCAGCTTCCTCGATTGAATGGCAGGGATTCTCGAACATGCCGCATCCATATTTGTCGCTCTTAAAGCGGACATAAATTTCGGATTTCTTATCGGCCATTTTCCGTACCTTTTTCGTTATTCGCAAGGCGATTACAACATCGCCTTGCGAAAGATCATAATCGAAATATGTCAGCCAGCGGGTGTAGCGTCGACTTGAGGAAGGTCCCCAACCAGCTGGCCTGTATGTACGACGTCGCCCACTTGAACGCGATGACGCCCTTCTTTGTCCTGACCGCAATATGTGCCCTGAGCACTGATATGAGTGCTGACCTGGACAGTGGCAATCCTTTCGGATCCTGTTTTAAAGTTCGACATCAAACATACTCCCGATTGATTTTTTGACTTACGACAGGCCGACCGCCGCTTCGTAGGCTTCGCGTTCTGCGCGTTCGTTGTCACGCTTGTCGGCGTCTTTGGCGCGCTCTTTGATGCAGTGATTCACATACTTCAAATCGTAGCCCGCATTCTTGATCTCGCTGTTGAGCTCTTTTTCCTGCTCAGCGACATCTTTCTTCTCAATCGCCAGGCGTTCGCGGCGCTCGATGAACGCCGTCAACTGGCGGCCCTCGATGCGTGTGGTGCCGTTATCTTCGTTTTCGTCTGCCATCTGTGGCCTCCATTTTTGTGTCTGTAATAGAAATGTATGATTGCGAAAAACGTAAATCTACGGCTTCGCGCGAAATATCTCATAGTTCGATCGGAAAACTTTCCTGCTTCTCAGGTGGGGAGGTGTGGCGTCCTTGGATCCGATCCTCATCCAAAGTAGGCAACTGCTCTGCAAAGACCTCTGCGCGTTGCGTAATTACGGGTGCAAATTCCGGCGTGTTGAGCTTGGAGGCGTAGTTCATCATCTTTTCCATATAGGCCACCGGATCGATCTTCGTGGGATCCAGGGACCCCGTCCATTGAGCCAGAAGGGACTGTCGCGCCATGCGCCGCGCACGTGTCTGGATGTCTGGCACTTCTCTCAGGATCTCATCAAGCGTACGAGGTGACAGGGGTTTTTGGAAAACCAGGGTCACGCCGCACCCAGCGGGTCGGCCATGCGGATCGCGCGATAAGATGCGCTGATAGGTACGCCGGCGGTTTGCCCATTCATCTGATGTAACGCCCGCCGGGCGACCCGCTCCATCCCAATATGAGAAATCGGCTGCCCCCGGCAGTGACAGCAGGTCTGTGAACCAATCCTCGTGTTCGGTAAACGAAATCATTACTGCGTGATGACCGGCGCTGCAGATCACGACCTCGAAATGGGTGTCGATCTCTGGATCTCGACCATTGGTGGCAGCCATCTCGCGGATACGCTGCTGCACTTCGGCCTGAGCATTCACAAAATGGTCACCACTATCGTTCGTTCCAAAAATAAAAGCGCGGTCATGATAGTCGGTGGCCAGGCGCGCCACGGCACGCGCAATAAGCTTTCCGGCTTTTTGGGCGATCAAGGGGCGCAGCCCATCCAGCTGGTGAATTACATCTCCCATCGTCCCAGGCATGCGGACGCCATATATCGATTTACTTGTCATCAGCCCATGTCACTCCAGTCGGTATCGACGACCGAACGGCCGATCTTGTGGAGTATCTGCTCTCGAGGTGAAAAGCCCAACGGCGGTGGTTCGACCCTACAGGCTTTTGAGGAAGGCCAGTAACGCTTCGCGATCAGTTTTGCTCAGTACGGTCACAGCATCGCGGGCATTTCGTGCCTCACCCCCATGCCACAGGATAGCCTCAAGAAGTGACCTGGCCCGGCCGTCATGCAAATAGTCCTCGCGGCCATTTGTCAGATCGATAAGCCCAATCCCCCAAAGCGGCGGGGTACGCCACTCACTGCCAGAGGCTATCATCTCGGGAAAATCATCAGCAAGATCAGGGCCCATATCGTGGAGCAGCAGATCGGTATAAGGCCAGATAGTCTGGTCGGAAACCTGTGGCTATCCAGAAACCTTCCCGGTTTGCCATTTTGGGGTATGACATGCTGCACAACCAACCACTCCGAAGACCCTGCGGCCCTGCAGAACATCCGGGGCCTGGCCATTCCGTCGCGCGGGTACGCCAATATTTTCAGCATAGACGGCCAATCCCTTGAGGCTCTCCGTCAACGCCTCAAAATCCTCGTCCGTACCACGCCCATGCTCGTCATTCAGACATGCGATCTGGCTTGCGGTACAATCGCCAGCATCATCGGGCTGGAGATCAGATGAAATTCCCATGTCATTACGCAACGCGATGGAAATCTGATCTCGAACAGTGGCCGCCGATCCTTTCCACCCGAAACGCCCCAAAGCAGGCTTTCTCAGGGTTCCTGACCATGTGATCTGGGCCCGGCCAGAAATTCCGTCTGCATTCTCGTCGAAAGGATCAGCCTGAGCCTTGATCGCATCCTCAGGGATCGCCGTGAGGAGCCCCAGTCCTGTAAGTTGCGGCGTGATGCGCGGTGAGAAGGCGTGCTCTCCAAGAGGGCCATAGGCGAGATCCTCAATATTAAATTCCGGACGGCGGAGCGTGACTTTGAGGCCGTCAGAAAGCGTGACCTCCTCAGCGTGCCAGGTGACCGAAATCGAGCCTTCAGGCATGTGTCCTTCAATGGCATGATCCTGAATCTGATAGCCATAGGCAGGATGGGGTCTCATGGGTTCAAAACCTGGATGGACCGAAGACAAGTAATCTTCCATTTCACTCATATATGCATCATTCACGAGCGGAACGGCGACCTTGCCTACCATTGAAACTACCTCGTAGGCGGTTTCGAAGGATGTGCCATCCGGCGCATACCCACGCCCGTCTTTGATGTGGCAAAAGAGACAAGAGTTGGTGTTGTAGAGAGGGCCTAGCCCATCTATCCGGTCATTGCTGGTGCCTGATGGCTGCCATCGCTTTCTAAAGACCCCGCTGCCAAGCTGAAAATCGAGCAACTGGATTGCACCGAGGTTGTCAGCAGGCAGAGCAAAAACATCGATATCATAGATCGGCTTGACCGTCCCTTCGCCTCCGGGGAGAAGCTCGTTCTCTTCAAAGGCCGGCATTTCTGCCAGCGCCATGATTGGCGTAGCCAGAAGCAAAGTCGTCATTCCCTTCCACATCAAGCACACCTGCTATCAAGATCGAGGTGAGTGAAACATCGTGGTAACCTTGACGTACCCAGCCAAACGCCGAGATCAGCAGCGAGGTGCCCGTCCATTGATGGGGTATATGTCGACACCACCAGATGGTAGTGGTCTGGATCTGTAATCACATTCAGCGCATGGAAGATTTCCAAGGCTTGGTTGCGGATCGAGTCTTTACTGACGGACTCTTCACAGACGGCAATCAGATAGTTACCAGCAACGGCGCAATTCCCGGCGTCATCAAGATCTGCCTCATCTATTTCGACAACAGCCACTTTCGGAATGACGTGAACGACGAAGAATGTCTGATCTTCAGGGTAAAGTTTGGCTGGGGTATACGATGGCATTCAAGTAACCTTAGGTTTTCGTTTTTCGCATATCTCATCTATGCGGTACCAGTTCACAGAGCAATGCTTTCTCAACAGCATTTCCAGCATCTTCCACCGCATCCTGGCGACGACGGTACGCGTCCCATTCCGAACGCATCCATACTGCCGACCGAGCTGCATGATCCGGGCAAAGCTCCACGCCGATCGCGCGCCGGCCGGATTGCATGGCGGCCACTAGAGTTGCGCCGGAGCCCGCGAATGGATCAAGCACCAGATCCCCCGGTCGGGAAGAGTTCTCGATTAGGACACGCAGCATATCCAGGGGCTTCTGTGTGGGGTGGATGGCATCTTTGGGCCGCGGATGGGGCATCGATTGCGTCGAGCCGCCATTGTTGATGTCGCGCGCCTTACCTTTCCATAGATACAGGATGAATTCGGTGTTTTTCATGTAGTACCTACAACGCGTAGGGGAGGGCTTCTTCCAATAAAGGAGTTCGTGAAATTTCCAGCCTGCCTTGATGAAAGCATTGCGTGCCAGGAAGATATTTTTACTATCCCCCATGACATAGGCGTCACAATTGGCTTTGCAGGCATTGAAGATTGGCCCGGGCATGGCTGACCAAGGCGTGATCTTCATCAGATTGCCGTTGTTGTTATACCTCTCTGCCGAGAACTTGCCGCTCATACCCTTGCTATTTTTACCGCCACTGGTCAGTTTATAGGGTGGATCAGTCACCACGAGATCTGCCTTCTCCTCTTCGGATAAACCGGCAAGAACCTTCGTGCAGTCTCCGATAATGAGGGTGATGGGGCCAATCCGGATGTCCGGGCGCCTGAAGGTTACCGGCATCTCAGTCAGCTCCGCTCGAGAAAAAATCACAGTCGGCCAATGCAAATTCGCGTTCGGCACCCTTCGTCATATCAATTGCAAGAAGCAGCCACCCAGGCTCGGGGTGCCACTCGGTACAGCCGAACCTCAATGACAACGGCTGGATCCGCCGCGTGGCAACTTCTCCACGCCAGTTCTTATAGGTCATCGACAAGGGCTCGGTTGCCAAGGCATCTGCAGGGTGGTCGTCCAAGGGCTTCCAGCCATAGATCCATGAGGCAGGCACAATTATGGTCTGTTCTGGTAGAGAGACGACCCACCGCTCGTCCAGCCCCTCAGCTGTCGGGCCGGCGTGGTGCATAACAATCTGGGCCCCGTCCCACGCTTTCAGGTAGGCAAGCCCATATGCTTCATATAAGTCTTTTCGCAACGCGAAAAGAGCCGGCGTTCCGTCTTTCGGGGCAAGGGCTTTATCTATCCAGGTGCCATTCATTGGTGTCGTTTCCTATTTGGATATCGTTCAGTGGAGAACGAAGGTGGAAGGGTCATCGACCCCGTTTTCATGCCGCGCCATACCAACTTCGATCTGTGCCGCCAGCTCGGTTGCATGCGTTCGGGTGACCTGAAGCTGTACTTTTCCAAATTGCGCAATTCGCTCTCTCATGCTGTTGGGGAGCTCGTTTCCCCTAGGCGCAATGCCGATCTCGATCAGCCTTGCCAGAATTTGAGCTGACTGGGCATCGATACCGAGCCGGACGGTTTCAGCCTGATCAGGGAAATGACGCAGGCTATTAATGGTCTGATGGACCATATCCCTGATAATGTTCTCGTCCTGCTGGTTCACAGCATTGTAGAAGTGCTTCATTTGACCCTCCTTTTCTCTCCTTTGCATCTCGAAGACAGATGCCGTTCATTAGTGATTATACACAATATGCCACTTTTCGCATCAGTTATGACCTATGAAACTCGATCGGATTTATTGGAGTGCAGGGTCGAAGTGCGACGCGATTTGAACATCTCCGCCCCCGCGCCGGCCGCGGGACTGCGCTGAGACCTAAAGGATATCTCAGGTGCATTCATATAAGGCGATAGTAATATACGGAGCCTTTCCGACTCCGCAGCCGTGACAATGTCGAAGCCGATCCGATCTACCTTCTCGCGCCACAGTCTTTGGCGAGGTCCAACAGGGTCCTTATGTGCATCAAAAGTAAAGCGAGCAAGAAGGCGGGCAACGTCATCACGCTCAAGCAGTTTGCCCCACTTTTCCAACAGGAAAGCCTGCCGACTTTTGTTGATCGCTTCCTGGATCAGCATTTCATAAGGGGCGAGCGTCCAATCGGGAGCAGGGTAGGCTGCGAAGGCTGTGTCGTTGTTCCAAGAGGTAAAAACCAGCTTCCCGGACGGGTCGGTCTCGACGCAGAACACATGTTCACGACCCTCCCACCGCAGAAGGCCCTGCGCGCGACGCAGGTTTTGGTCGTAGAGGCTGATATTGCGCAACACCACACGTGGATCCTCGACGCCATTCAAGCAGCCTTGCAGCGCGCGCAGCACGTTGTCCCGCTCGAGTTCTGGGACGTCATTGAAAAACATATCCTGGGCGGTTTGAACCATCGCGAAGCCTTTCAGATACCGGTGCTGCCAAAACCGCCCGCACCGCGTTCACTGTCGCTGACCTTCGTGACGACCTTACCGGTAAACCCGGAAACTTGTGCCACAACCATCTGCGCGACACGATCGAGGTGCTTCATCGTGAAGGGTTTATCGCCGAGCACGGTGAAGATCATGCCGACAGCTCCGCCAAAATCTGAATCGATCGTGGCGGGTGAGTTCACCAAAGTAAGACCGTGCTTGAGCGCCAAACCCGAACGGGGGCGAAGCTGAACTTCATACCCTTCGGGAATATCCATCGCCAGCCCGGTCGGTACTAGAACGCGGGAGAGAGGCATGATTACAATGCCATCCTGGGACACCTCACCATCCTCATTCAAGACGATGGCATGCAAGTCAGCACCTGCCGCACCCGGTGTCGCCAGCTGGGGGATCACCGCATCCGCATGTAGTTTCTGGAACCCGATCACCGGTTTCTCTGTCATATTTTTCGTCCTTATCCTAGTTGCGGCGGTCCGACCCGAAATGGGGCAGGGTACGTGCGTCCTTGTTTACCATAAGTTTGGCGACGATCACCTCTATGCGGCGGCACACGTCTACCGGCAGGTCCAATCGGCGCATACGTTTACTTGCCAGTTTACGTACGCGTTTTTTCTTGGACATCCAGCGCGTCGCCAGAAGCTCGGCCAATCTCTCTACACCGGCTTCCCGCTCTTTTGACGAGACCACGCCGCAGGGCTCACCTTGAAGATCAAATCTGCGCGCCCTTACTGTAAGTGCAGTGAGATACTCGGGACGATTGCACCAGTAATTTAGAAATGCGCCTGCTGCATCCTGAGTCAGGATCGCGGATGTGGCCTCGATGAAGTTTTCACGCATATTAAGATCGGCAGGGAGGGGGTGGGTCAAAGATCCGAAGAAGGCAGGAAAGGCTTCCTGCATCTTTTCCCTGATCTCCCGGCGGTTCTGGTTCGACAGGGTGCTGCTCATTTGTGTTTCCTTCTGAATGGGAATTTACGAATGGGACATGGCGCTGGCATCATTCCGGGCACCTTCTTCGAACTCTTTACGCTGAAGATGCATCTCATACTCCATGGTCCGCATGCGCTCTTCGCGCGACAGATCCTGATCCAGGACGCGACAGGTGACCCAGAGCCATTCGAGCTGGTCATCTTTCAGACGCATCAGCCGGTCAAACATGCTCACATCCCGGGTCGCTGACATGTGGAGGTCGCAGAACTTGCGTAGGATAAGAAATCCGCCCCTTTTGCCAACCTGCGAAAACTCGCAAGGATACTCGTCCATCTCAAGGATGGATGTCGGACGCTTGATGTAGGGTGCAATCGCGCTTGCAAGAGCTTGCTGGATGACTTCGGGTTCCTGCTCGACATTGTGGCGCCAGTTGAAATCGTGCTCGGGGTTCATCGGCGCTTCGCCTTTGATCCGACCCGTGCGATTCCAGTTCATGTTCATCCGGATATCCCAGGCAATATGACTGCTCAGGCCATTGTTCTCGATGAACATGAAGTGCCGACAGATTTCCTCCACCATGCTGTCTCGGGTCGAGGGCGGAAACTTGTATGGGACATCGGGATCCTCGGAGAGAGCACGAATAAAATCGGACCTGCTGTCTGCCTCGGGTGATACGCTCAAACCCAACGCAGACTGTCTTACCAAATTTCCGGCTTCTGGCTCATCTTGCGACGTATCGATGTCAATAATCCCGCCGCGGTACTTAGAATTATTGCGGCATGCCGCGGAGAAGTCCTGCCAAGACATAGAACATAGATGGGCAAACCTGAACATGATCGCCGTACCGCGCGCGCCACTGCTGCCGCAAAGACCATCAAAAACCACCTGAGCATTATCATTGTCCAGAACAACAATCCCGGCTTTTTCTTCGTTATCCGGGTCTTCGATCAAATGATCTGCTATAAGAACAGTGAAGCTGCGGTCGACATCATGCCGCGAAGAGAACCTCACCTCGGTGATGTTCTCAGGGTTATGGGCATATAGGCCCGTGTGCGCGATCTCGGTGGTTTCCATGGTTACTGTCCTCTTTTTTACATTCAGCTTTCGATCGTTGTCGAAAGTCAGCCATAGCGTTTCATGTCGCTGTTTTGTTCAGGCTATGCCTTCCCTATGCCGTATGGAATGTCTCTTGTGTAACCTTTTTCGCAACAATCCACATTTTGTTGCGAATAAGGCAAAAGATTGATGGATTCATATGTGGTCCGCGGGTATAAATTATCTTGCTCCAGCCGCTTGGTGGCGGGAAAGGCAGGACGTAGGTCCGGTACCAGTTAGACGAACCTGCGGTTCGGTCAGCCACAACCCTGAAGAGTTGTGAACTGGGAAGTGGGGATCAGGTCCCACCTGGAGCATTTCAAATTTGCACTATTGAATGAACTGAAACGTCACATTCAGGACGATACGTCTTCATATCTGGCCATGTTCCATGATCCAGCTTGCCGGGGTATCTATCGAACAATTGAAAACGTGGTGTCTGAAATAATTTGCGAAAAGCACTTGCGATTGCGAGAATCGTGTGCCATATCAGGTGTGTCCTTAGGGACTATGAGTATAAATGCACTCAAAATAGATGTTCTGGACCTGGGGGCGGTACCCAGCAGCTCCACCATATTCGCACTACTAAGAAGTGCAAATTTGATGGGGCTGAAATAGGATCGACAGGCATTCAAAAGGGCCCGCGTTACTTCGGCGATATACCACCGTTATCGGTTCAAACTGAGCAAATGCAAACGCAAACAACGCTCCCCGTATGGCTCTGGCTGCTTAAGCAGCCCGTGCAAACGGAAATCTGAAGCCCTCACGCTTAGCAGCCTGAGGCGGGGTTTGGTGAATACCTGGCAACAGAAATTCACCACACACCAAATACGCAGGCACCCAACAGCAGCGATTTCTTGATTACGTAGATGCTGTTCGACGGTCCTACGCTTGCGCGCATAGCCTGGGGCAACAGAAGCCTGCACACCAACTCTCTCCGTCCATTGATACAAAGGCTCCCGTTGAACGTATCCTGACGGATACGAGCAACAGTAGTTCGAGACTTCACACAGTGTTCACCAAGTAGGCCCCCAACAGCGGGAATGTCTCTTTAGGTTTTGCAGCTGTTGGACGGACATCCGCTGGCGCGAAGATTTTGAAGCAACAGAAACCTGCACATCAATTCGCTCCCGCGTTAAGGAGCGCGCATTAAATTCTGAGGAGGGAGAGGACTTGCGAAAAGCATGAAACTTGACCTAAGATATTCGGAGTGGACCCCAATAATCGAGAAAGGACCTCCATGACCTTTGCCAAGAATATGAAGCGGGCACGCAGGCGGAATGACTTGAACCGGATGAAATCCCGGGCACGTGTTATCTACCCACACGACAAGAATGCCAAATGTGCAAACCATCTGCAGGCCTGCTCATGCCCCGGCTGCGGGAATCCCCGCAAGTATTTCAATGAAAAACCAATTCAGGAACAGCGGGCTGATATATCCGCAGCACAAGAAGTGCTGCGGGCCTGATCCTTAAGCCGCGTTCTCCATCGGCTCTGATGAGAACCCCGGTCCTGCCAAGATCCATTCTTTGGTGATTGGTTGCCCCTGAACAAAGACCCGATCCACTGCGCTGTCAAACAATTTGCCTGCTTCTGTCGGCTGAAGTGAGTGGATGAAGATATCGATCGGTGCTGCAGGAAGATCTGTAAGATATTCCTTGGCGCTTTTCTTGAGGTCACGTTTCTCCATCGCCAGAGCAACGATGTCCTGAGGCTTAACACGTTTTTTGAGACTGGCGCTCAACCCATAGCGCTTGAAGATCATCCGCGACATATGATGCTGCGCGTCGATCAGGCTTTTCAGGAACGGCTTGAAGGGGGTGGGAATGTCCGGCAATCCAAAACCTTCCTCGGCATCATGCAGAAGAGCAAACTTCTGAACCTTGATGTCGTTCTCACAGAGAGCTGCAACAAGCACCGAGTGCTGTGCGACCGAATAGAAAGGTTTGATCTGCATGCCATAGCGGCAACAATTCGACAGTCCTGTCGAGATATTCTCCAATGTGAAGGCCTCGGGGTGGGGCGCGAATGGTGCAAACATCTTGCCGTCTTCAAGCTGGATCGTCGCCTCAGCAAGCATAGCCTGGAGCGCTTCGGTGGTCACCGAACCATTGCTCAATTCGCCAATATCGGCAGGGGACATATGCTTCACTTTTCCAACTCCCTAAAGGTACCAACCAAAGGTACGTATTGATAATATTAGGCTATGCGGTTGCGAAAATCAATTGTACGACTGTAAATATTTCTCAAGCCGATCGATCTGTTCCGAGTGTACGGCGACAGAAATCAATATTTCTTGGGCAATCTGCACTTTAATGAGAGAAATGCACGTATCCTTTTCGCAACATATTGCGCTGGCTCTACAAATATTGGACAAGTAAATTTGCGAAAAACGAACCTCAAGTCTATTTGAGGGTTACTGAAGAGCTGCATGGGCAGAACTCACAACCTTACGGAGATACGAATGCGTAAAGCTTCCAAGATTATTATGGTCATCGCAATGGGCGCGACGGCTTTCACCAGCCTGGCAGGCATGGCGTCTGCTGAAAACGAAGTGTCGGTCAGGTATGGCGATGTCAGCGTCAATATTCCCGGCTTCGGTAAACTTGATGGCGAAGCGATCGGCATCGAGAGCCGCGGTTCTTATGACAGTGGCTTCCGCTATGATCTGGATTTCGCAACTGTCGACATTGACGGCTTTGGCGACTCGGAAGTTGGCGCGCTGGATGTGGCCTATATGATGGGCAATTTTGGCCCCGCAGCTGCCTATGTCTTCGATGGTGATTTCGATGATGGCGCGCTGGGTGTCGGCATTGCTGCCGAGAAGCAGTTCGGCACGGTCGATACATATGGTTCGCTGGTTACCGATGTCGAAGAATTCGCTGAAGCCTATCGCGTAAAGGTCGGCGGCCGCGCAGATGTTTCCGATGCCGTTATGCTCTCGGCTGAATATGTGAATGCATATGATGGCGATGGCGCACGCAGCGAAATGATCGAATTTGGCGCGCGCTACACGTTGGTCAATGACACATATGTCGATGCGAAATTTGCACGCAATATGGAAGAATTCGACGTTGATGTCGATGTCGTCAGCGTGGGCCTCGGCTTCAACTTCTAATCTTCTCCAAGATCGGGAAAGCGATAACATATTGAAGCCCCCGCAACGCGGGGGCTTTTTTTATCAATCAGCATTTTTTGAAAGACCTTGATTTGTCCCCCAGTTTCCTTTTCGGACTCAGCTGCGCGTTGATGAGTGCTCTGTCGATCGCGCCCGGTATGGCCTTCCTCAAACTCGTCGAGCAGGATATTCCTGCTTCTCAGGTCTTATTTATCCGCGGCGCGCTCGTGATTGCAGGTCTTGGCATCATTCTTGGCCCCATGGGCCGTTTGAACAGGCGCAACCTTCAGGTAAAAAATCCATTCTTATTCATCCTCAAGGCTGTACTTTGGTCCATTGGTAGTATCGCATTTTTCAAGGCCATCAGTTTGGCTGACTTAGCCATACTGAATGCTGTCTTGATGGTAGGTCCTCTGGTCACCATGGTTTTGGCGCGGGTCTTTCTTGGTGAAAGGGTCACACGCCCACAGCAGATTGGCGTGGCTGTCGCATTTATGGGGGTTCTTGCTTGTGTACTTCCCTCATTTGAGGGATCCGAGGGCGCTTTGCTTGTCGGCATTGCGTTGGCAGTCTTGCGTATGGTGGTTCATGCCAGTTCAGGGGTGATCAGCCGGTACATGGCGCAAAGAGAAACCATGGAAGTATACATGATTCTGGCCAACCTAATTTCTATTCCCATTGCGCTTATTGGCCTCATGGTTGAGGACTGGATCATGCTCGATGTGAGAAGTTCGATCTGCCTGCTGGGGTTTGGCATTCTTCAAATACTGGTGACATTCTTGAATGTTCTGACGCTACAAAGACTGCCGGCAGCTGTCGCATCGGCTATGAGCTATATTCAGCTGCCTGCTGCGGTTGTTGTTGCTTGGGTTCTCTTTTCTGAAATTCCAGGCCCTTGGTTTTATGCGGGATCGATCATCTTGATTGCAGGCCTCTGCCTGGCGACTGGACTTTGGCGACCCAAGTATCTCCCGGTGACGTCCAACCATGCTGGAAAACCAGATGGGGTAGGGGGCGCAACAGTCGTTGATAAAATAACCTAAACCCTTTTATTTTCGCAACCCAGTACCTACTCTCATTTTAACAGATAAAGGAACGACCAATGCAGCCCGGTTTGGCGCAGGTGTGGGTCAAACATTTAGAGGACTGCCGCAATGAAAGACTTTTCGCACAATCCAAATCAAAAATCATTCCTCGGGCGCATATGGGCCTTGCAGGAGCCGGTAGGTCATATCAAACGTGAGCTTGAACGCAGCGGCATGAATTCTTCTGTTGCAGGTATTCTCTCTGCGCGCGGCATTTCGTCCAGCAACTTGCCGGCGTATCTCGACCCCAAGATCCGCGACGAACTGCCCGACCCTTCGCGCTTTAAGGATATGGATACAGGCGTAAAGCATATTGCCGATCAGATGCAGGCCGGTAATTCGATTTCCATCTGGTCGGACTATGACTGCGACGGCGTCACTTCGGCTGCGACCCTCAAACGTTTCTTCCGTATGGTCGGCTATGGTGACATCGACATTCGTATTCCGGACCGGATCACCGAAGGTTACGGCCCGAATGCCAAGGGTCTGCGCGAGGTTAAAGCCTCCGGCGTGGACACGGTGATGATTTTGGACGCGGGCATTGTGGCCTTCGAGGCTCTAGAAGCTGCGAAAGAGGTAGGCCTCAATGTTGTCGTCATCGACCACCACACAGCCGAGGAGAAACTGCCGCCGGCCGTGGCCGTCATCAATGCAAACCGCCTGGACGAAGAGCCTGGCTTTGGCCATCTCTGTGCTGCTGGCATGGTGTTTATCTTCTGCGTCGGTCTGGCGCGCGAGTTGAAAAACCGCGGGTGGTTCGATGGTCAGAACGGCCGCCCTGATATGGCGCCCCAGAAAGAGATCATGGAGCTTCTGGCGATCGTGGCGCTAGGGACAGTGGCAGACGTCATGATCCTCACCACAATCAACCGGGCCTTCGTGACCCGCGGCCTGGAGTTCTTGAACGCCCATGTAAACCCCGGCCTGCGCCATCTGGCATTGGCTGCGGGCAAGAAACCCAATGAGCAGCTGACCTCGAAAGATCTCGGATGGCAGTTGGGGCCGCGCATCAATGCCGCGGGCCGTATCGATGACGCGATGCTCGGGGTCGAGCTTCTGCTCACCAATGACGCCGAGGAAGCCGCGCGGCTTGCAGGGCAGCTCAACGAGATCAACGTGAAGCGCAAGGCGATTGAAGAAAAGGTGACTGGTCCGGCCATCGATCAATTTCCGGACCGTACGCCTGGTGTCGACCGCAAGATCGCCATCGCCGTGGTCGAAGAGGCCCATGAAGGTGTCGTCGGCATTTCCGCTGGTCGCCTGAAGGAAGCCTACGACTGTCCGGCCATCGTGCTGGCCAAGGATCATGAAGGCAATCTCAAGGGCTCCGCACGCTCCGTCAAAGGCTTCGACATCGGTGACGGGATCATCGCTGCACGCAATCAGGGACTGATCCTGCGCGGCGGTGGCCACGGCATGGCTGGTGGTCTGACACTCACACCCGAACAGCTGCCGGCCTTCGAGGCCTTCATGAATGCCGAGATCGAGAAGTCGGACTATTACCGTGATGGTGTCAGCACCGAGGTGGATGTCTTTCTGGCGCCGACGCAGCTCACTGTTGAGCAAATCGATGCTTTCCACCGCATGGAGCCCTTTGGTAACGGCAACCCCGGCCCGCGGGTCGTGCTTGAGGGCGCGGTCGTGAAGGAGGTAAAGATTCTCAAGGAGAAGCACCTGAAGGTGGTGATCGCAGCGGGTGCTGGTCAGATCGACGGGTTGATCTGGGGTGTCGTCGGCACCGGCATCGGGGATTTCCTGCAGAATTCCGTAGGCCACAAGATCGATGTCTATGGCTCACCGGATGTGAATGTGTTCCGCGGCGACCGCTCGGCTCAGATCATTATTGATGATGTGCGCGAGCATGCCGAAACCCTTCTTTGATGAACGAAGCTCAGTTTCTCCTGTCTCTTGGCATGAAGCCTAAGGATCTATCAGACGCTGATAGATCCTTATCGACGCCTGCTTTGATCAAGCCGAAATACGCGATGGTCGAGAATGGCGATCCGGATGGGCTGGTGGTGCAGCGGGATCATAACAAGGAACCGGTGCCGCACAGCCGGCGCATGCGGGCCTGGGTGTAAAGGAGCTCTATAGGTCATGCCCGATTACAGCAAAGTCATCGCATATCGTGACAAGTTGCATTTCACGCCCGCGAAAGAGTCCCCTCGCACACTCTACGGGAAAAAGCGCGACGGTAAATTTTACCATGTCAGCAAGGTCGCCAATGGCCTTGCTTGCGACTGCGTATGCCCTGACTGCAAGACGGAGCTGATCGCCAAGCAAGGTCCGGAAAAAATATGGCACTTCTCGCATGTCGCACATGGCGTTAACTGTGCCAACCCAGGTGAAACGGCTCTGCACTTCAATGCCAAACAGATCATTGAAGAGAATGGCGGTCTTGATATCTGCGGTTTTATCAATGAGTGGGACCGACGACCGGTCAGTTTTAGTTCAATCGAAGTTGAAAAGTACCAAGATGGCATCCGGCCAGACCTCGTAGGAAATGATCCTTCTGATGGTTTCGGCGACTACATGGTCATCGAGATCCTGGTGACCCACGCGGTAGGGGAGGAAAAGCGCAAAATCCTCGCTGAGCGCGATGCCCCAGCACTGGAGATTGACCTTTCTGGCGTTTCGCATTCTTTGACCTGGTCCGAGCTCAAACAGCAGATTTTGACTGATGCACCACGACGCTGGTTGCACCACCCCGAAGTCGAGCGCCTGAAGAAAATTCGTGCGGAACGCGCTGCTGCAGCCGACGAGCTTCGGAGGGCGGCACGGGCAGCTGAACATCTGCGCCGCATGGCTACAGAGCAAGAGCGCGAGGCGCGCGAGGCGCATGAAACGGCCTGCTATGAAACTTTGATTGCTGCATTCCATCGACCTCCCGCCGATCTCGACATCCCCGAGAAGCTCACATTAAAGATCGACAATTGGGCTGCGGTTGGCATCGATCTGTCGAAAGACGCAGACTTGCCGACCTCCTTCGATGTGCCGCCGGCAGTCTGGCGCGCCACGGTCATGGAAGGATTCAGCCCCTGGTTTGAGGGCGTGCCAGATGAGGCATGCGCCGAAAGTTTCTCTGATGCAGTGGCGTGCAATCGTCATCTTGTGAAACCTGAGTTCATACCTGGAGATACGCACTTAATGGCTCGGGCCATCCAAATGGATCCGGGCGTCCTTGCGTATCGATACTACCGGGACTTGCCCAAAAGGGAAACGTTGCAGGAAAGGTGGCGCGCCATCGACAATGTTCGGAGCGAACTGCGTGAGCTGAATGATCAGATGGGTGACATGGGCATTTCCTTGTCTCTACACAATACACCTGTTTCTGACGTGTCATCGCTGGATATCGCCCGGGCAACAACTCTGGCCGGGAAAGATACAGCGCAAGAGGCGATCACCCGAATTACGACCCTGCTCGATCAGGCTTTTTTGAATGCGCCCGATGATGCCGATCTTGTGACGCTCACCAAAGCAGGTTTCAGCTACAGCGATGCAACAGGCATCTATCACTCCTTCGTGCATCTCCCTGACGTTCTTGGCCCGGCAAAGCTGCACAACATTGAAAGCGCATTGAGGACCGCAATGGAGAGACTGGAGCCCCATAGAACCGGGGTTCTTCAGTACCTCAAGGAAAACTGCTCCAACGATATTGCAAAAGCATTCCTGGCATCACCAGCCATCGGGCTGGTGAGTAAGCAGGCCCTTCATCGAGACCTTAACGAAGTGGTTCATGGTACGTCGTCACAAAAGAACCTTGATCTCAATGCTCTGGTACGGAGCCGGATTCGAGTGCTCACCGAGCTGCGCGAATACTTGCAGCATGGATTCAGCTTGGCTGCGCTGATTGGATCGAAATCGGCATCCGATACGCTCATGATGAACTTCATCACAGCCTTGCCAGACGACCTGCGTAGAGCGGGTTTGACCTCGACACTGGCGCGATTGAGGGCCTCCGAGACCAAGACAACGCATTTGATTGAGCGGACGCTGGGCAGCAGAATTAAATATGGTGCCGACTTCATGGATCGCTGTATCATCACCTGCTACCCGGACAGCGAAGTGACGATGGCGGAGGCATTTGCGACGTCAAATCAAGAGGCCATTGCGCGGTTTGACCGTAACCTATTTATTTCGATGACCGCGCCTTGGTGGGTGGAAAAAATCGAGAGTGCAGCTTGAGCGCATAGAGTATGTGTTGGAAACAACACGCGAGTTAGACCTTCGTCATTCTCGTATCAAGGGATGTGGATTTCTTGATCCTGCTTTGCGAGACTTGTTCTTTATACAGAATTTCTGAGGTTTCCATGTCTTCCATTTCCAAGTTCTGTTTTGCTGTCATCACGCTAGGCGTTGCCACCGGGGCAGGGGCCACCACCTGCCAAGAGTGGTCCTACTTCTCAAGCACAGAAGAATTCCTTGAGCCCCTATCAGTCTCCTCCAAGAAAATCGGGAAGCACCTCACCGCTTCGGAATATTCAGATGGTGTCGTGTTCAGCTCGCGCCGCAAGGGCAAAGATGTCTGGCTGGATATCGAGAAATTTCCAGGCTCAACTTCAGCGATCGCCAGCACGCGCGCCCTCATGATGGCCGGACGTTTGATGGATGAGAATTTCGAGCGGCTGGTGCTGGAAGATGACGGCAAGCCAATTTTCGCGATTTCAGAGCCAAAGTTACGGGAAATCGGCTGCCAGTTCATCTGGTCCCGCGAGGGCGGGCAGAACCCGCTGGCATTGATGCGCGAGCTTTACCAAGCCATGGTTTGGTATGAAGATGGGCGCCCCATGAGTACGCTGTGGAATGGCAGCCTGCTGGGCGACACCAGTATTGCAGCCCAGCTCAGCGCGCAGGTCCTTATGCCCGAATGGGCGATGTCTGCACTGGTAGAGTGATGCGTAGCCTCTATTTCGCGTTCGCACTTCTTTGATTTGCTGGTTCATCAGCATCTGCCGACGGAGACTGCACCGGCATCGATGAAGATATGAAGCGTCCGGCCTGTTTCGGCACGGCCCACGCCGCACCTAAAGCTGAGCCCGCGCCGGAAGAAGAGGAAACTGGGGCCTAGGATACCCGAAGCGGCAAAAATCTGATCATGGAATACGCACCCTACAACGACACTCCCAAGCAATCGACTTTTGACATCCGAGGCATCAACGCGGCGCTGAAGCCAATGCGAGAGGCCTGCGGCTGGTAACCGTGGCGCACCCCGCCAACAGGACTGATCATCGAATTAGGGCGCAGATCTAGGAGCTGCACATCCTCTGCACCCAGGTCGCAACTTTGGGCGGACACAGATCTTCCAGATCAGGCTCGAACATATCATATTGACCAGCCTTGATCATCCACCCAACGACGGCGGCCGGGTTCACATCCATCCGCAACAGATACTCGGTAATGTGCATATAAACGTCGTCACTCAGAGGAACCTCGCCAGTGCCGTTGTAGACCCGGTGAAAGCCAAGGTGAGGTCCAGGACCCATCCAGATCGTGCGTTTCACGCCACCCATAAATACGAGCGGGCATGCCGAGAAACAGGGGCCATGCAGTGTCGTGCTAAGGCCGCGCTCCCTGATCGTCACGCCTGCCAACAAAGCATCATATACGCTGCCCCCGGCACTCCCCAAGGCCACTTGGACGATGTCCGGATTGGCATCCAAGGCGTCACCAAAGCGCTCATGAAAACCGCTGTCGATATCGCCGTAGACCACGAGGGTGTCTCCGTTAATCGAAAAATCCCCCTTCAGCTCGGGATCATCGAGATAAGCTGAGCGCGGGATGCCGTGCTTGCCGACGCATTCCAGATTCCAAAGACTCTTCTTTTGGTTCTCAGTCAGTTCGACTGCCCGGCGGGCTGCTGCAACCCAAGCGTCCAGCGTCACCGCGTGGATCATGATTTCCATTGGGTCGACGTCGGGACTTAGGGGAGGCTCATCAAGCGTTTCCGCTTCTTCGATTTCCTCCCGAAACCCGAGCATGCGCCCCGTGATTGCACAGATATGCTGATCATGGCCAATCCCGTTAAGGGCAGTTCCTGGATGTCCGGACCCTAAGCTCATGGCATAGTCGTAATATTCCGAGCTTTTCTCTTCTACCGCCGTGATCGCTTTCTCCCATGAGATCTCTGCAAGTGCAGATGCCGGCGTGAGAAGCGCGGCGACAAGCGCGATGGACCCCGGCAGGGACGTCCAATTCTTCGAGAGCGGCCTCATGATGCATTCCTAGTCCTGTGGCAGACGCCGAACTCCAAACCGAGTATGCGGAGCTCAGAAGTTTTCTACCTGCGGTTCTACTCGTTGTCCCACCTAAAATAACTCAAGCTGCGCTTCGTGCTGGGGTTCTTTGCCCTCGAAGCCCGAGACGCTCACCCCAAGAAGGCGGATGCCCTTCCTGAAGGGGTATTCGCCTCCAAGCAGCTCGCGAGCAACGGACATGATCACCTCCGAGTCCCTCACGCTTGTGGGTAGCGTCATCCGGCGCGTGATCTGTTCGAAGTCAGCGTATTTGACCTTCAACGTCACCGTGCGACCTGCAAGGTCCTTTTCTGCGCATCGCGTCACGACCTTCGCAATGATGGGCTCGAGCTGAGCGGATGCAACCTCTAGCTCGGTAATATCCTCAGCAAAGGTATTTTCGGCACCCACGGATTTGCGAACCCGGTCCGGGCGGACGGGGCGGTCGTCAATCCCGCGCGCGATCGCATGGTAACGCTCGGCCGAGGAGCCAAAGTGTTCAACCAGAAAAGTCAGGTGCTTGTCCCGGAGATCCGCGCCGGTGAGGATGCCAAGATTCTTCATCTTGGCTTCAGTCACAGGCCCCACGCCATTAAAACGCCCGACGGGCAGGGAGGCCACAAAGTCAGCTCCTTTGCGCGGGGTGATCACCGTCAGTCCGTTGGGCTTGTCTTGATCTGACGCCAGCTTGGCCAGGAATTTGTTGTAGCTGACACCGGCGGATGCTGTCAGACCGGTGACCTCCAGAATGCCCTTGCGGATATCCTGAGCAATCTCCGTCGCTGTAACTCCGTCGGTACAGGCCTGCGTCACATCAAGGTAGGCTTCATCCAGAGAGAGCGGTTCGATCAGATCGGTGAACTGCCTGAAGACTTCATGGATCTGCGTGGAAACCGCGCGGTAGACCTCAAAGCGGGGTGGGGCGAAGATTAGATCCGGGCACTGTCGTCGCGCCGTGACTGATGGCATGGCTGAGCGCACGCCAAAAACGCGTGCCTCATAGCTTGCGGCCGCCACGACCCCCCGGGCCTGATCGCGACCGACGGCGACAGGCTTGCCGCGCAGATCGGGATGATCGCGCTGCTCAACGGAAGCAAAGAACGCGTCCATATCCACATGGATGATGCGGCGAACTTCTTCTTGGACAGCTTTTTCAGGAGAGTTAGAGGTCATTCTTTGTAGATATGCGCTTGTCGCGCAAATTTCAAAATAGCTCTTAGGTCTGTCCGAAATACTCAGCATATATCGGACAGAGAGATATGTTCAGACCATGTTCCAGGGCATTAGTACGATCGGTGGAATTTCACCCTCATAGTTGTCAAGATTGATGCAGTTTGGGTCCACTCCAGCCCCTTCAGCCATACGGCCCATCAACATATCGTTCATGGTCTCTGGCGTGTAGGATGAGTTCGCTCCTAGAGCGGCAGCGGGCAGGCAGGAGGGCTGGTATCCGCATGAGCTCCACTGCTGGAAACCACCGGCCCCCAGAAAGTGTGACGCGTAGCCAACACCGCCTGGAGTAATGGGCACGCCATTTGCGGAGCTGGAATAATCCGCGCCAATGATGTCCAGGTTATTCGCAGTGAAGCGGGAAAGGGCGGAAACCTGTGCGGCTTGATTATTCAAGAATTCCATACGGGAATTAACGCCGTCCAACCCGGTCCAGTTAACATCGCCTTCCCACTCTCCAGGGCCATACATATCAGTATTAACCGAGCGGGAGTCGTGGGTGATATAGCCAAGATCTTGCAAAGTGCCGTAGGTAAATTGGAAGGCACCGCTTGCCGTAGACTCCTGGAGAATGTTGGTGATGTTCCAGACACCACCACCTTCGCCACCAAGCACCATGGTTGCGTAGTCATCCCCGGTCCCCGTCCCGCCATCAGAGGCGCATTGAGCCAGTACCTGTGCAGGTATCAAGATGCCAAAGGTAAATGCCACGGCTATTGTTTTCGCAAGCATGGTGATCTCCTGTCGTTCTGGTTATTCGAGGATCGTTGTTGAAAAGCCGGATCCGGTTTGGGTAATAAGAGCGGTGGCATTGCGGTCTTGAAGTCGAAAAAGATACGGCCGATCAATGTAATTACCCTGCATCAAGATCTCACCGGTATCGCTGAAAACGTAGTAGGGGCTGGCCTGCCCAACCTTGTATTCGCTTCCATCCAACCAGGCGAAGCGCTCCGGCGTACCATCACCTAACAGGTCGACGTTCGCCATCTGGATGTCATAGTTGCGCAAAACTGGACGCCAAGGCTCAAGCTTCATGATGGCGGCCTGCTCTGCGCTGGTGCCGGCATAAAACTCGAGAGTGTCGAAGAAGTCATAGTAGGGCAGGAGGGATTGTCCGCTCCATGTCCAGAAAACGCCATTGGCATCAATCACTGTTCCCCCGCTCACGACAGTCGGGGCCTGGCCATATTGATAAGCTACCTCGCCATAGATCCCATCGGCATCGAGATCGACAATCGAGAATAGGCAGCCACCGGGACCACAATCGTCAGCATAGGTGACAATGGCCTCAATCTCGCCATCCTGATCGAAGTCGGCGAAGTCGGAGATGCTCCCCCCGGACGCAACGAGGGGGGCCAGCGCTTCTTTCAAAGCGGGACTTGTCTTCTGGGCCAAGGCAGCACTGCCGGCAAAAGTGAGAGCAACGGTAACAGAAAGGCCAATTGATCGTGAAATGGTCATCTAAAACTCCTGAAGGATATCTCTCCAACATTAATGAGTGTCGCCATTATTCGCAAGCTATACGCAACCGCTTGTCGCCTGTATGATACCGGCAGGTGAACTCACCCTGGCGCGGGAAGATGATCACTTGTCTGCACCGTCATCGACACATCATAGCGGCGCAGATCGGCCAAGCTCAAATGTTCTTCATTTTGCCGAATAAAGATGAAGGCACGCTCATCGCTGTCAAATCCAGAGATGTCAGTGTAGCTGGCGCCATTTTCTACGGCGAGCTTACAGATATCGGGCATTCTGGACAGTTCCTCCATATAACCCTGGATATGCAAAGCCGCTGAGTCAAGGATATCTATCCGATGTGCGAGGTTTGGATCATTCCAATAGTTCCGGCCGCCGAGGATATTGCCGGAATCGAAGAGGTCACGCAGCACCAGGGTGCCGCCTTCCTCTGCCCAATCGAGAAAGACGTTGCGCATAACGCGGTCATCCGCCGCCTGGCCAATGAGCATAACTAGATCATCCGTTGCCTGGACGCGATCTGTCGCGTCATCCAGCTGCTGAATGTCATCGGCGAGAAGGATGATTTCGGTGCAACCCATCTGGCGCGCCATGTCGACGATATATCTTTTGATCATGGTTCCATCTCCGGCTCATTGTCAGTGAAATCTTCATCTTCGAATTCAATTTCGTCTTCGAAAAGCGTGTCTCCTTCGGCGCCGTGCAGACGGTCATAATCCTCAGCCAGCGCACTTAGCTGGCTTGGGGTGTTGGCAAAGATATTCTTGGTAAAAGGATGAAGGTTCTCGACCATCTCGGCACCGGTGATACGGGGTTCGGGATCTTCGATTGTCAGGCCATCTTTGCGCGCGGCCACAATACTGCGCAGTTCCGGATCCATCGCATCCCAGACAGCCCCGGCAACTTTCTTGGGGTCGCAACCGTAAAGGCCAACAGCACCGGGCTGCATCGGATTGAACTCGATGAGTTCGATCGGATCCCTGGATGGGTCGTCTCCAATGATTGCAAGGTCGATACACAGGTGCGGGTTATCAGAGGCGTCCGCGATATGCTGGGCAAACTTTGTCATGCGCTCGGTTCCTTCAGGCGAGAAGCGCGCTTCATGACCCTGGGGGGTTTTGTAGTGCATGTCCTCGATGGAGAAGCCCGTATCTTCCTGGACCCAGCTGCGCGACATAGGGGTCAGATGCCATGCAACGGGAGACTGCGTAACAACCTTGCCGTTCATCACAAGGAAGCGACGCTCGTATGACATATCCATGGCTTGCTGAACCATCAGGCAGTTCTCGATGTCCATGAACGAATACACCATGCCATCCAGCGCGTCGTGGAGGGTCTGACCCAGATCAACACGGCCGAAGTAATGCTTCTGTTTGGTGGACTTAAGAAAAGCGCTCTTGCCCTCGGCATGCAGTCGCTTGACCTCTTTTTCGGCCCCACTGAGGTCGGTCACGACGAAGGAGCGGGTGATGGCATTCTTGAAGGCAGGGTCCTCCCAGTATTTAAGCCCCGGGTTGGCCAGCTGATTGGTCTGCCACAGCTCACGGTTCTTGCCGCGGCCAAGGAACAACCCATCCATTGGGGCAGCTTCATCCATATCAACCATCGTTAGGCCTTTACCGAACGTGTCGTGCATGGCCTTGTAGAGAACCGCATCTTCAAGGCGCTCTTCAGGGTCTTCGGTTTTGGTCAGGCGGTAGTAAAGGTGTGACATGGAGACTCCAGGAAATCTTGAGGCAGTTCTGCTTTACCTCATCATATTCCAGGCTTGCGAAAAAAATCAGAGTATGGCATTAAAAAGCTAGATACGGGTATTTTTCCCATTATATTTCGCGGATACCTATCGGGTTAGGCGAAGCCACCAGACCAAAGGAGGGCATCATGATCAAACTGCACTGCCTGACGTTGACTGGCCGACATCATCTTCATCAACACCAGATCTAATCCCGAAGGGGTTTAGTCAGACGCCCTACCGGCGATCTTGAAACGTGACGATGAAGGACGGCTTTTGCCGGATGTGAGATAATGACAGATAAAATTATGCGCGTGCCATCTGATGGCGCAAAGGGCTTTCGCGATCTGCGCGGCTCTGAACTGGATCTTCGATCAGATCTGACAAACAAGATCATGAAGACCTACAAAAGCTACGGCTTTGATATGCTCGAAACACCCGCGGTGGAGCCCACAGCTGCCCTCGGCGGATTTCTCCCGGATACGGATCGCCCAAATGGCGGGGCTTTCTCGTTTAGTACCGATGAGGGCGATCTCACCCTGCGTTACGACCTTACAGCTCCGCTCGCGCGGTTTGTAGCCGGGCAGGGAGATGGTCTGACCAAACCATGGCGCCGATCGAGCGTCGGGCCGGTTTGGCGCAACGAAAAGACAGCACCTGGTCGTTATCGTGAATTTTGGCAATGTGATGCCGATCTCGTGGGGACACCCTGTGTCGGCGCAGATGCTGAAATGATTTCCATGGCAGATGAGGCGCTGCGTAACGCGGGTGTGGGTGATTTCACGATCAAGGTCAGCAACCGAAAGCTGCTTGATGGATTACTTGAAGGTCTCGGCATTGCCGATGAATCGCGTCAACGCAACATTTATCGGTGCATCGATAAGCTTGACCGTCTCGGTACCAATGGGGTTGCTGAGCTGCTGGGGCCAGGTCGTCGAGATGAGAGCGGTGCTTATACTGCAGGGCAGGAGTTGTCCGACCCAATGATCCGGGCGGTTATCGAATTCACCGCGGCGCGCGACATCGATAAAGTGGCAACCGCCATTGGTGAAACGATTACAGGAAATGCAGGACTAAGGGAGATCGAAGAGTGCTTGAGCCTGGCGCGGGAAGCCGGCGCTCCTGCTGTACTGGACCCCACCATTGTGAGGGGCCTGTCCTACTATAGCGGAACGGTCTTCGAAATGGACCTTCAGGGGGAGATCCTTGATGAAAGCGGTATGCCGCGGCGGGTCGGATCGATTGGTGGGGGAGGGCGCTACGACAACCTCATCCGGCGCTTTACTGGCCGCGACCTTCCCTGCGTGGGCTTCTCGATCGGCGTGACCCGCCTTGCACAGGCCATGAGTATGCGTAGCGTGCAATCCGAGCGGCCCCTCCGGCCTATTCTGATCTGTGTGGTCGAGGAGGACGGTATGATGCGCGCACAAACTATGGCACGCGAGCTGCGCGCTCAAGGCATGCCCGCCCAAGTCTGGTATGGCGCGTCGCGAAATATTGGACGGCAAATGAAATATGCCGACAAAATCGGGGCATCCCTGGCGATCATTGAGGGCGCACGTGAGCGTGCAGCGGGAGAGGTCGTCGTGAAATATCTCGATCTCGGGCGTGAAATCTCACAGCGTGCAGCGGATCGGGAAACCTGGCTTTCGCAGGAGCAACAAGTTTCTGTGGCGCGCGAGGATATTTGCCTGGAGATCGATGCTTATCTGGCGAAGTGATCCCACACTCAGGTATAGACCCCATACTCTATCCGGGTGAGGTGGTCTGCTACCTGCTGTGCGCCATTATCTGTTTCCAGTAATTCTGCAGGCCTCTGATCGGTCAGGCCGATCACCGGGGTCTGCATCCAGGTCTGGGCGGCCTCGGGGCTTCCCAATACTCTGATGGCCTGCGCGTGAATGGCTGCTTGCATCTGTCTCCTCCGTAACCTTTGCCTATGGTGTGGGGGTCTCCTCGACGCATCTGGCGAATTCTTCGTTCATCTTCTTCTCAGAGGGCCTGCTGATCAAGCTACCATCACCAAGCTGAACATTGTGAAATGTCAGGGGGTACCGCATGAAAGGTGTACCGTAGACCGAGAATGACATCACGGCTTGGGATCGCGCATCGAAGCGCGCACCGTCCTTGAACAAAAGGCGCAAATGCCCGGTCATGGAGCCCGGATCCACATTGCGCCCGATGATTTTCATACTCGCATAGTCGCCACGTTCCTCGATGATGGGCGCGAGCTTAGCCATGTTCTTTTCAATGTAGCTTTGACAAATAAGATCAGCTTCCTTCGCGCTGCGCTGGGCAACAATCTTTTGGCCTTCAGCCTTCCAAGTATAGTGTTTTTCACCCTTGGAACCCACAGACTGATCCAAAGCCACTGTCAGGCGGTCCATTAGCTGTGCGTCTGCTTTGCCCTGGCCAAGATGTTTTGCGTAGCTGAAGATATCAAATCTTACCGGCCTATCGGTCTTGGTCGATTGTTGATGCGCGTGCTGGCGTGCGAGGAAAGTATCTACAGTCTTTTCGTGCTGCCTCGACAGGGCACTTGCTATGCCGGCACGAGCTGCGCGTGTAATCTCAGTAAGCTCCAACAGGATTGCAGCCATTGCCGTGCCCGACGCAGTCGGAGCCTGGTATCGCTCAACAGCGGTAGGCGGGACGGGGGCGGGTACTTTCTTTACAGCAATATCCTTGCCCGTACGAATGATCTCAAAGATCGGCCGAACTTCTTCCATGATCGAACGCATTGCCAATCCTGCTTGGGTATCGCCAAGCCCTTCAGCTTGCCGGCCTAGTTTCGTGATGTTGTTGACCTGAGGGTAGGCAGCAATATCGTAAAGCTTAGCGCGCTCTTCCTCTGATGCGGACTTGATATAATCACGATTCCAGGAGTAGGGCTTTCGGGTCAGCTCGGACCAGGCATATTCTGTGCAACGCGAAATACTCTGCTTCGATCGCAAGTAAACGGCGTTTGGCATTGTTCCGGCATCTCTGCCAGCTTCGAGAGCGCTGATCGCTTCAGCAAACTGCTGTTGTTTGCGCAACGTGAGTGCATTGAAAATGATCGGGTAATCACTGGCAGGCATTGATGTATCCTTTCTCTGCTTGGCTGAGAATACATCGCCGGCGTGAAAATATTCAGTAGCCGCAGCACACAAAGAAAGAGGGGCCCGAAGGCCCCTCTTTATGGTCAGACTGATCTGTGTTGATCAGAGCAATTCCTGCTGCGATGTATCTTCGGCCATATCTTCACGATATTCCTTGTAATCACGCCAGCTGGTGATCAGCGTTTTCAGAATTTCCTTGCGGGGGATCTTGATCCGCTGGGCCTTCTTGGCTGTCCGGTTTCCGACGATCTTGGTGCGCGCGCTCAGCGCTGGGTCACGGGCCTGAAGGTTCTCGCCAGTCCGCAAAGCTTCCAGAAAATCATCAGCAATGTCAGGGCGATCGTTGCGCACATGATAGATCAAATAAAGCATGATGCCCGCCGATCCAACGTTTTTTAGCGTTCTGGATTTTGCGTAAGCCGTCTCCATGCCAGGATGCAGCGTGATGGTGTCTTTGATCTCCGAAGCGGTCGGATTGATACCGGTCGAGAAGATCTCGATGCCATTGTCTTCTTTCCACTGCAAACGGGCTGCGGCGGCTAGGACGCGGTCATCTGCATCACTGTCGGTTTTCAATCGCATCTTCTTGGTGTGCGCGTCGAAAGTAGCGAAGGCCTCTTCGGGGATATTCTTGGCGATCGGCACTTCAATCGGCATGTCGGCTTCGATACAGCCGTGCAGGCGGTGTTGGCCGTTCAGAAGGCGTACGCCGTTCTTTTTTGCATCGGGTTGATCGGGATCACCTGTGAAGCAAATGGGCTGTGCGTTGAGCATCCAGTTACCAGCGCGGATATCTTTTGCAATGGATTGCTTGTGTTCATCCGAGAGTGCCCGGTTGTCACGGTTCAGCAGAAGGTATTCCTGGGCTTTTTCAGGTGTGATGGTACGCATCATGACCTGCTCTTCGCCAGAGTTTTCCTTGTTCGCCCGGATCAGGGACTCTGCCAATTCACCAGAGAAAACATCTGCGGGCTCACCGGTTTCATAGGCACCATTCACAAGGCCTGGATACCCTTCAACCATTGGCAATCCAAGGTTGTCCGGAGCCAATTTCATGACAGCCTTCTTGTCGTCGCGCTTTTTCTTGGCCTTGCCGAAGTCCGGGGACCAGAAGTATTCTTCTTCTACTGTCTTTTCATTGCAGAAGTCATTGAACGCCATGATGGCAATTGCCAGAACGTTGTCAATCGACATGCCGTCGAACTGGCGGTCGTTCTCTCTCGCCATTTTTTCCCGGCGCTGCTCTGCTTTCAACTGGTTGGCCAGCATACGGGCAGGGTTGCCAAGTGGGTAGGTGTCGATGTCCTTCAAACCTGCAAGGAAGAAACGCAGCTGTTCGCGTTTACCGGCTTTCAAAGCCATGAAGCTTAGTACGGGTCGCGGCGTGGAGTGCAGGATGGAACCCTTGGATCCTTCGGAAATTGAAGTCGCTTCAAGTAGTTCTGGATTGCCTTCGAGCACGCGGTCGAAACGAGACCAGGAAATCTTCGAGTTGTCTTTACCAAGTACGCCATTTTCTATTCGGATCAGCTTGGTCATGGTGCGTTGGATGGAACCCGCATAATTAACGCCGCGGCTTTCCAGAACACCTGTATAGGTCCTGCGCTTGTGTTGGTCGATCGTGTGAAGCACATCGCTCTTGACGTTTCTTGCCACAACCGAACGGAAGTTTTCACCGGATATCACACAAGCTTCAAGACGACTTACGCCGTCGATCAGTCTACCGTCGGTGTCAAAGATAATCGGCATCGCATTCATGATCCAGCCGCCGGCCTTCATGATATTCGCGTAGCTGCTGATGGTCTTTAGATCGCTGACGACTTTCGGTTCGCCTTTTTTGAAGGATCTGACCGAGATCTTCTCTTCGCGCGATTTGGATGTCTCAAGGTATTCGGCAGCGACATCAGGTGTGATGGTTTCTATCTCGAACTCCAGCTCGGTGCTTTTGCTCTTCTGATTATTCTCACGCTTGTCTTGTTGGTTTTTTCTTTGGGCAGACGACATATCAAGCCTCTCTCAGTTAAATGCCTTCGGGCAGTTGAAGGCGTAGTGTTTAATGGGTGGCAGGAAACGCTTTCGCTCCCCGCGTCCGATGCCCAAACCATATGTGAAAAAGAATAGTAAAGTCAAACAACCCATCGGGGAAAAACGCCTGCGAAACAAGGCACTTGCAGCAATTCAGCGAGCTGTAACCCTCTTTCTTGAATAAATACTCAATAAACAAAGGGGTTTGGTAAAACTACATGTGGTTTCACATGGCTGTGAGGCACACAAGATTTCTGGTTATCCACACGCAATTGTCACGATGACTTAGGCATTTTCGCCATAGGAACATAGACTTTAGGCTATGTCGAAAAAGCCGGGCAGATGCCCCAGGAGATTAGAATGCCCCTTAAGGTTAACGTGAAGCGAAAAGACGCGAAGTTCAAAGGCGACAAGCCAAAGTACAATGTGGTCGTTTCCGGCCCGAGGGAAACATTTACGCCGGCAATATGCCGGTCTCTGGAACTTAACGGTATGGGTCCTTTCATGGATGAAGACGGTTTGGTCGTCTGGAGTTCCATGCCTCAAATCGGGGGCGCACCTTATTACCTCGCCCATCTTCTGGCCTATAAGCACAAGGCTACCATTCACCCAAATTGTAAGAAACAGGCGATGTCTGTCATCAATCGGCGTGATCCGCGCGATGGTATTGATCACATTCTCGGATCGCAGGGTGCGATACCAGCAGGCCGGATGTCTTTGAATGTCATTGCCTCCAGTACCGACTTCGCAGCGAACTGCGATGAGGCGGATACAGAGCGGCGCGAATTTCTTGAAGCAGCCGGGTGGTTGCCTATCAAAAATATGAATTCGAAGATCGCCCAAAAGCTTGGCACACAGCCCTACCGGACACGCGATCCCTTTATTGCATCGAACCTTGAGCCCTTTATGAGCCCGGGAGCGAAAAACCTGCTGAAAGAGAAACTGGCCACGGCGGGTAAAAACATCAAAGCCAGTAAATCCCATACGGCAGAAGGGGCGATCGAAGTGCCCGCGCCCGAAGGGCTGGGATTTTTCCCGTTCCAGTTGGGTGGCATCACCATGGCGGTGAACTCCCCGGGCGGCACCCTAATCGCAGACGACATGGGTTTGGGCAAAACGATGCAAGGCATCGGCATCATCAACGCCACACCCAAAGCCGAGAAGATCCTGATCATCTCCCAAGCCAACATGCGCATTAAATGGGGTCGGGAGATCGAGAAATGGAAGACCAATTCCGCGCTTACTGTGGGGTTGGCTGAAAGTTCGACCTTCCCGGATGCGAATGTCTGCGTCATCAACTACGATATCCTGCAAAAGAACATTGATGCGATGCGGGCGATTAAATGGGATCTCATCATATGCGATGAAGCCCACAATATGAAGAACCCCGAGGCACAGCGTACGCAGGCGGTTCTTGGCGACCTGCTCGACATGGATGGCAGTAAAGCGCTGCCGCTGTCCGATATTGGCAAATACGTACACCTTACCGGGACACCTAAGCCAAACCGTATCGATGAACTGTGGCCGTTGATCTCATCAACACGGCCGGACATCTGGGGCTCGGGTCCCGAAGACTTCCAGATCTTCAAGAACCGCTACTGTCCGCCAATCCTGATCAAGCGGGAGATGAAGTCTCGTTTCAAGGGCGGCAAGCCGCGTGAGATGATCATTCCAATGCCAGGTAAGCCAATCCGCGAGATGGAGCTCCAGCTGCGTCTGCGTGGTTCGGGATCCTTCATTCGTCGCATGAAGCGCGACAACCCGGATCTCCCGCCTAAGTTCCGCACGCCGCTCGAGATTCCGGTCAAGCTTTCAAAGGCCGAAAAAGAAGAGCTACGTTCGGTCGAGTTCGATCTCGCGGCATTGATGGAGCGTACCGGGTCTGTTGAGGTTAAAGAGGGTAGGACCCTCCAGGCTGGCGCAGTGATCAACCAGATTACACGCCTGGACCCTGATACACCCCAATTCCACGAAATGGCGCGGGTTCGCCGCAACCTGGGCATGCTCAAGGCACCGCATTGCGCTAAGTTCATCATTGACGAGCTGGAGGCTGAAAAGGACTTCGCGCTGGAAAACCGCACCAAGACTGTCGTTTTTGCACACCACAAGGATGTTATCAAAATCATCCATGCCGAAGCTGAAAAACGCATGAAGGGCGCCTTCCTCGTTTACGACGGTTCCGTTGGATCTGCGAAAAAGAAGCAGGATATTGTTGATCGCTTCCAGGCAGACGACAAGATTCGTGGCCTTATCATCTCGCTTGCAGGCAACTCGGGTATTACGTTGACGCAATCGGCGCGTATGCGTGTGGTTGAGCCCGATTGGTCGCCTTCAAACATGATCCAGATCGAAGACCGCATCTGGCGGATCGGCCAGGAAAAGAACGTCGACATCGGATACATGTCGGTGGCCGGGACATTGGATGCGCGTATTGGCATGGCCATTGCTGACAAAATGGAAACAGACGAGCGTAGCGTCAACTCTATTACATTCCGCCATAATGCCCCTAGCCAAAAGGCTAGTATGGAGGTAGATCAAAGCTCAGGTTCGAGAGCCCGGTCGGAAATGCCCTTAGTTCTTGAGTCTGACGAGAATCAGGGAGACCCGCAGCCAGCGCTCCCACTTTTTGAATGACAGGAGAACACCCCCATGCCGCAACTCAACATGACGCAAGATCTTGACCTCGACTTCGACGCCGTCTCTGACGGGTACGTGCGCATGGGACCGATCCGCAGGCATTGCAGTGAAGCGATCATGAGAAAAATGGGCGACCATGGTGTGTTCGCGTACACAGATGAAGCTGAAGTCCTTACAGAACGTGACGCAAATGGCGATCTGATCATTATCGCTATTGCTGACGATGTGACCGGTTATTTCACCGATGAAGACCAGCATGAAGCTGCAACCAGTGATACAGATGCGTTCTTGCTGAGCTGCCTCACCGACGGGGAGACCATTTCCGTTGAAGACTCATACCCAAACGGTATGGGCGATATCATCCAAACGTCATCCAGGTTCATGCGCCAGGGCGGCATTATCTATCGTGACATAGAGCGTATGGTCCAACGGCCCTGCGGCGCGGTGACGGAAGTGATGAATATCTCAGAGGTAAGGGAGCTTGAGCTCTCGCTTCTTTCAGCAAACTCTGGTGGTAATGTCCTATGCTTCGAAGCTTTCCGGAAACGTAAGGTAGCCTGAATATGTCCATCCGCTTTTCTAACGCACGCGAATTCGTAGATCTCGTAACAGGGCAGGATACTGCCATGTCCGACGGGTTCGCAGCGAAGAAGGAATTGCGGAGGGTCGCGGATAAGGACAAGACAGCACTTTCGGTTCTTTCCGGCCTGGTGCGCAGCCATGTGGGAGCTGATGCCGCAAGCCTTACCACAGCCGATACATATGCCACCCTCTTGGGGAATATCCTGGGGGAAATCACCACCGGCAAGCAATCCGTAATTTATGAGTCTGTTCTCACAGAATTTCTTGATCAGCATGGCTTCATCGATAAGTCATTTGCGAAAAACACTAACGCGGTCGAAACACACTCACATACTTCGGGCTCATTGGCTCCGGTCCAGCATGAAGACGACAGCATGGATGCTCTCGATTCATTGCTCGCAGGTGACGACTTCTCCCCTCTCGATGGAGAGGGTGAGGCTGCGCGCGACAAAAGTGCCACAAAACCTGACAATGTTCAGGATTATTCAGGCCAAAATAGCACCCAAATTTCGAAATCTACACTCGATGCTGCGGATACATCGACGCAAATCACGCAAAATGTTTCCAGTATCGAAACAGCCGAGGTCTCCATTGATCCGCTGACCGAGCTTGGCCCTGGCATATTCGAAGTGCATTGGCCCGGATCGGGATCCGGAAGGCAGCGTATTGCCAGCGGTGAACTGATGAAGCTTCCGGGTATCCTACCCCCAGCTCCACTTGCTGGCACCTCGGAACACTATGGGGCCTGGCTCGATGGAGATGTCTGGAACCCGCTGGCCATCTCATTGAAGCTCGATCTTAAGGATGGTGATAATCTTGATGATCTGTTCGAAATGCAGTCTGAATTTTACGCCTTACCTGAATCGGCAATGAAGACCTACAGCGCGAGAAGTCCAGCCAACCCAGAGACTGGTCGGACGCACGCGCAGTTCATCCATTACGCGGCGCGCGACTTGGGGCGTGTTTCCCATACCTATGACGTTGGCAAGGAAATGCTCGCAAAGGCAGTCGCCAGATACTTTGAAGAGAATGAACCCGGTTCAGCAGATTTCCTCAATAGGGTGGGTTACACATTCAAATGTGGCACAGAGTTGATTGATACCGTGTGTGGGGCGCTCGACATTCAGGATTTCTTTTTGAGTGACGGACCCGCAGAGGCAGGGCAGGGCCCTTTGTCAGACCTTCGAGGTGCGATCTCTCCGGCCGCACGCCTTGATGTGCCCTATCTTCTTGATCGGGTATTGCTATTGCATTTCGGCTCGGGTGTTTCGATTTGCTCCGCCATGCATGATACATTGATCGAACTGCGCCATGCACAGCTATGTCGGCATATCGGGCGAGACGTATCGCCCTTTGAATTCGACCCCGCATTCGAGCGGGATTGGTTCACCGAGCTCAACGAGTACGAGATGAGCCGCGAGGAAGAATACGGCCCTTCTCCGATGTAGGAGTTTGCGAAAAGCAGTGGTACAGATATATGTAACAAGGGTAGCTACCGATGCTCGGCACACGCCCAAGAACAACAAAAGATAACCAGAGGTCCTTAGAATATGCCCAAGTCAGTCGTTATTTGCGAAAAATCAAGTCAGGCAAAAGAACTCAAGGTCGCCCTTGGTAATAAGTACGGGCAGATCCTGCCGGCAAGCGGTCACATCCTGACCCTGAAAGAGCCTGATGAGGTTCGCGATGAATGGGACAGCAAGAAGCATGCTTGGTCCGCTGGCTTGCTGTGGCCGGGACAGTTCTACCCAAAGAAACCAGTGGTGAGAACGCAGCAACTGCTAAGCGCCATTCGCAGTGCAATCTCCGACGCAGATGAAGTCATCATCGCGACTGACTGTGACCGTGAAGGTCAGCTGATCGGTGACGAGATCCTCGAATACCTCAAGTTCAACGGCAAGGTGAAGCGCGCGATGTTCACCGCTCAGGACCCTGTGTCCCTGCGCAAGGCGTTCGACAACCTCGAAGACAACGCAGTCTACCATGGCCGGTATATGGCCGGGCAGGCCCGTGAGCAGGCTGACCAGACAACGAACCTGTCGCTGACACGCACCGCTTCTGCAGTATTGAAAAAGCCCGGCACCAAAGGCGCGATCGGCATCGGCCGCGTCAAGTCGCCGGTGCTCGGCATCGTGTGCAAGCGCGAGCTGGAGATTATGAACTTCAAACCTCAGGATATGTTTGAGGTCGATGCAGATACCGAAGTGGCGAACGGCACCTTCAAACTGAGCTGCACCAAAATGCCGGCATCTGTTCTCAAGGAACTTGAGAAAGAAGAGGCAGAAATTGAAGAGGATGATCTGGCGGAGGGTGAAGAGGCTCTACAGGAGATGGACTCCCTGCGCGGCAAGATCATGGACAAGCGCGTCGCCGATGGCCTCGTGGCTGCGGCGAAGGGTCATGAAGGCCCGCTGAACGCCAAATTTGAGAAGAAACGCCAGGGCCCGCCGAAGCTTTTTGACCTCAATGCCCTCTCCGCGACCTGTTCTTCGCGCTTTGGCTGGAGCGGCGATCATACTTTGTCTGTGGCCCAGTCGCTCTATGCGGCACCGCATCACATCCTGACCTACCCGCGGGGCGAAGCGCAGTACCTGCCCGAAAACGAGATCCCCAACGTACCCGAGATGGTCAAACGCCTGTTGCGCATGCCTGCCTATGGAAAACATGGTGAACTGCTGGCCAAACCGCAGGTGCGCAAAGGCAAGTCGGGACACTTCTCTGATGCGGGCCTGAAGGGCTTCTCGCACTACGCGATCATCCCTAACATCAACGCGCCGAAAGCCTTCCATGAGGTGTGGCCGAACCTGTCGTCGGATCAGAAGAAGATGTTCGATCTTGTATCCAAACAGTATCTGGCCGCCATGGCACCGGACTTCGAATACCGTCAAACAACTGTAGACATGACCGTACCTTGGCGCGGGCATAACTGGTCGTTCAAGAACTCCGGCCGCGTGCCACTGGTCCCGGGCTGGAAAGAAATCCTTGGCAGCGCACCTGCGAAGCCAGGCGAAGAGAACGACTTCCCGCAGATCAAGAACGGCGAGAACGCCAAGATTACGGATGCGAAGATCCGCACGGTGACAACGCGCCCCCCGGCCCGGTATACCGAAGGCTCGCTGATGAAGGTCATGAAGGAAGCTTGGCGCCTTGTTGATGACCCCAAGCAGAAAGCACGTCTGAAGGAAGCCACCGGCATCGGCACGGCAGCGACCCGCGGCGAGGTGATCAAAGGCTTGCTGGCGCAAAAGCAGTTGATGATGGCTGGCAAATCCATCAAGCCGACCACAGGCGGTCTTAAGCTCTACGAAGCCCTCATGCAGGCCTGCCCGAATGTTGTCGATCCAGGCAGAACCGCTATTTGGGAGACCATTTTCGACATGGTCGAGAGCGGGAAAATGACCGCTATGGAGGCTCTTGAGAAGATCAACTCGACGACCGAGAAAGAGATCGCCAATATCCGGGCTGCTACAGTGCAGATCGAGATCGGCAGCGCGGGCAAACCTACGCCGAAGATGGTGAAAGCCGCCAAGAGCATTGCTGAGCGCAAAAACATCAAACTGCCCGCCGGCACGATCTCTGACGGCACAAAATGCCGTGCCTTCCTAGAGGAGCATCTTGGCCAGGCTAAGAAAAATGCTGATGGCTCGAATGGCGTATTCCCGCCTTCGGAGAAGCAGAAAAATCTGGCTCAAAGCCTGGCAGACCGGTCTGGTAAGGAAATTCCTGAGGATGCCATGAATTCCTCTAAGGAATTGTCTGCCTGGATCGACAAGGCGATGAAAGCGGCACCGCCACGCCCACCGTCAGAAAAGCAGCTGGCCTTCGCTCAGAAGCTTGCTGAGGAGAATGACAAAGAGCTCACTGATGCGATCAAGAATGACATGAAGAAGTGTTCAGCTTTCATCGACGATCATATGGGTAAGGGCAAGAAATCAGAGAGCGCCAGCCCGGGCATGTAAATGCTGTCTTGAATAAATCAAAGCCACGACGAGAGTATCGCCGGGGCTTCATTATAATCTCGTGCCGTTGTTCTCAGGATTTGCGTAGCGCGACCAGTTCTGCAGAGATCTCTGCGATACGTGCATCAAAGATTTCGGGGTTGGAGATACGCTGCGATACCAGGCGAAGCGCACTGATCTCGCGTGCGAGCATGCAACGGTGAGCGAACAGTCTAATACCGGCCGAAATCCTAATCCTGCTGAAGAGGGGCGCGCGGGGAATGTCTGTGGTGGTCGATGCCATGGTGGTTACCTTTGTGCTGCGGAGCGAAAGGGGACTCCCACCGCTCTTTTCGCTTATCCCTTTATAGAGCCGTGTGATTTCTCACACCACAGACAGAACAAGATGTCTGCTCTGCGTTTGCTGCAACGCAGCATTCGAGTTAGGCAGGTATCGATGGGTTGTGAGCCCGCTGAAGTCGGGTGCAGGGGAGGCACGAAAAATAAAAATCATAAATGCGAAAAATAGGACTTGGTAATTTCTCGTACTGCGCCCATTTATGACTTGTCGCCCGGGAGAAAGCCATAACCGGTCCGGGTTGGATATCGTGAACGCAAAACAAAGGAACGACCATGAGTGACCTCCAGAAACTCTTCGCATCATCGCGTCGCAAAATGAGCGGTGCTTCGTCCACCGTCCGTGGCAACCTGGTACTGAAGGCAAAAGAATTCAAAGCTGACACTGTTGTTGGTGAAGTGGTATCCGGTCCCGCCGCAGGCACCGAGATCGAAGTGAAGTATTCCGGCACTCTGGGCCAGAAAGACTACACTAAGAAGCGCGGCAAATCCGAAGTCAACATCGAGAACGGCGGCACGCTGCGCATCGAAGGTGTTTCCGAAGGTAAAGAAGGCGTCTACGACAGCCGCTGGATGATCACCTTCAACGGCAGCCCCAAAGTCGGCCAGCACAACGTCATCCCTGACGCTGTCTGCAACTACGTCGACAACGGTCGCCGCGACAACGAAGATCGTCCGAAGCTGAAAGTTAACCAGCTGATCATGGATGCTGAAAAGCACGTGACTTCTGTTGAAGACCTCCAGTCCGCAATCGAAGCCGGCTTTGCTGCTGAAGGCGCCGTGACCCTGTTTGGTCAGGACGACGAAGGCAATGTGATCCAGGCTCCGTTCTTCCGTTCGGGTTCCATGGTCGACGGCAACTGGGTTGCAAACGATGCAGCCGAGCGCGCCGCTGAAACCATTGAGTCCTTCGGTGACGGGATCGCTCAGGTTGAAGCAGTCCTCAAAAAGGGTGGCTTCTCGGTTGTTCCGACACGCGGTTACTCCGTTGGCCCGACAACTGCCGAAAACATCGAGCGCCTGATCGAAGAAGCCTCCGAGAAAGGCGTCCGCGCCCGTATCAGCACCATCGATCCTCAGAACTGGGTTTGCCCGACAATCGGCATGCGCCTTCAGCGTGCTCTGAGCCTGACCGGCGACGCGGCTCTGCCTGCGGACACTGGTGCGAAACTGGCAGAAGCGTTCAAATCCTACGGCGATAAAGCCGAGGCAGCGACCTTCGAATCCAAAGGCTGGCGTGGCCTGTCTGACGACACTCTGACAAAGTTCTTCGCTTCGGTTGGTGTGACACTGCGTCAGCATCCGTCTACTGGCTGGTCGACCCAGACTCTTCTGGAAGACCGCATGGATGGTATGGATCGCGGCTTCGCGGTTAAGGGCTTCCAGCAGATGCCAACAGCGCCATACCCGGCGGTTGAGGCCTGCGCCGATGCGCGCAACGCTTACTACACCGAGATGACCGAAGCATGTGAAGCAGCTGTTGCTGGCCTGCGTGTGGAAGCCGGTGCTGGCAAGAAAGTTGACGAGAAGTCCGCAGCTGAAGCTCCGAAAGACGAGCTGCCTGCTGACGAGGGCGATGCTCTCGATGATCTGCTCGGTGATGTTTCCGACGACATGCAGCTGGACGGCTAATCGCTCAACCTGTTGCGAAAAAGACGAGGGCCGGATTTATCCGGCCCTTTTTTGTTGCAGAACCTATCTTCTGCTCAAGGTGCTACCTATGTGAAAAATCGAGGGCGATCGAGAGGCATCGCTCTTCATGGATTGTGGGACTATAATGTCCCAGGTCTGTTAACGCACAGTCAGGAGCGCCACAATGAGCACGATGTATTTCAAAATTCCTACCTTCGACGTCGATGCTGGACCGGATACCGGACACTATCAGCCCAGCTCCAGTCTGGAAGGCGAAATGCGCGAAGTGCTCGGAAACATTGCGTCTGAAATGCCTACGACAATCGACGTTCCATTTCTGGAAGGCACGACATTGACCGGATACCGTAAAGGCAACGGCATCTACATGTCAGGGCGCCTTACTGTCCCCAACTGCGCTGACGTTACCTCACATGTTCATACCTTCGTTGCGCTTGATGAGGCATCCGCCCAGGATATCTGTCATGCCGCTTTTGAGACTGCCCGTGAGCTTAACTGGGCAGAGGAGATGCACCCCGAATGGGCCGAAGTAATGTCCAACAAGACCAAAGCACCAAAGGCACCCTTCACAGTCGTGGTGATGGCGCGGGATGCTTTGGATCGTATGGCGGCGCAATCTCATGATCTGCACGATCTTGTATGCCTGACTGGATTTTTCCAGACTGTAGTTGGACAGGCACTGCTTGATGCCGGGGTGACACCATCCGGGTAAATGAAGGATAGTCTTGGCGAGGATTAAACAGGTCCTCACCTGTAAGGGGGCAGAGAAGGGCCATGCCGGTTTCGGCGTAGCCCTTTTTCATTCATGATGCCAAAGAGTGGATGCGATAGATTTCAGGCAAGAGGCCGCAAGGTTCCTCCGTCGCAAATTCGTTGTCCTCCAACCTCTCTCTTAACGATCAACACCGCCCGCCAGGTCATTGATCAATCCGATATATATTATCGTTTGGCTTGGATTTTTCGCAACAGTGGCAGAGATTGTAGTGAAGAGATTCAATCGTAGAAAATACGGGCTACACGGGGACTTAAAGTCATGGCTGACACTACCGATACAAAAGATACTCCAGTTCAAATGGTCTCCTGGGTTACATTTCCCAAAAAGCAGGCCTTGCTGAAGCGTCTCATCGACGACAAAGGCAATCCCGGCCTCATTTTGCGTGTAGCCGAGAATGAAGAGGGTGCCGCAGTTGCGAAAATGGCCCAAGATGGCGGTTTCAAATTGCGCAGCAGCGGTTCCATGCTCACCATGATTTTTGAACGTGGCAAACCGATCCCTTACAAGACTTCCCAGATCGCCCAGATGATCGGCGGTGAACTTACCCGCATGCCACGCGAACGCCTGATGTCCAGCGACATGGTTATCAACCTTTTCAAACGTGCGCCGCGGACAACAGAAGTTACTGCCGAGACTGAGGAGCCCAAGGCGGACGACAAGCCGAAAGCAATTGTGCCTGATCCTGACAGCGTCGAGGTCATCGGTCTCAACATGCGCGGCGAGGAAGTTGTGCGCGACAGCCAGGGTCGTTTCATCCGCGTCACCGACGCTGAAGGCACCACAAGCTTCATTCATGAAAGCGAAGGCGGGCGCCCAGCGCTGTTCCTTCGTGCCCGCAAACCGGAAGATCTCAATGGTGTCGCGGCCGGCATCGTGCGCATGGCCCGGAAGGGGACTTTGCACCGCCGTGATCTCGACCGTGTTCTTGCAGCCGCGCTGGAAGAAGGTCCGGCCGGTAAGATTGTCATCGACCAAGAGGAAGCTTTTGACCTCCTGCGCGAACAGATGCTGCGACAGATCACCTCCCTGGCTATTGAGGGTGACAATGAGCGTTCGAGCTTCATTCAAGCGCTGCGCATCTCTGCAAACTCCAGTTTCGTCATCTCCCGTCAGACCCAGAAGGGTGAAGACCTACGCCCCGGTATTTCCCTGCTCTCCCTGATCCGTCGTCAGGCCCGTGGACACGACCGTGTCGATTTCCGCGGCGACCGCGACCTCGGCGTGGCATTGCCGCGTCTCAGTGCAAGTGATGCAAGTCTCCAGGTGCAGGATTTCTCCGAGGTCTCAGAGGCCGGCATGACCGATTATGCAATGAATGTCCTGTCGCGTCGTCCCGCTGAGGGCAACTCGATCTTCATTGTCCCTGCTGATATTGATGAAGACAACTTCGAGCGTCTGCGCTCTGAAATCGACCGTAACTATGGCCTTGAGGCTGTTGCTGAAATCGCGCCCGGGGTTGCAGATGGTGTCCGTGACGGTCGCGAAGTTAAAATGTTCTTCGTGGGCGATCGCCGCCCCGAGGCATTGGATGCGTTGCCCCAGGCAGCACTGCGTTCGATCACCGTTGCCACAGATGATGATCTGGTCTCACTTGAGCGTGAAATCACCCGTTCACGTGGTAAAATTCGTGAGTTCAACCGGGGTGAAGTCGCTGTCAGCGACGCTGCAAAACTTGAAGATGAGCGTGCCGAGAACACCCGTCAGCGTCCCTACCAGCCACTGAGCCGGGTGGGTGAGCCTTTCACTATGATCCCGCGTGCGCTTGAAGGGGCCACTGCCAAAGCACTGAACCGCTGTTTCCGCGATGCAGAGCCCTACGGTGGGATCGATGCTATGGTTGCTCAGTCGCTCGGCCGCTCTGTTGCCGATCTCGGCGATATTCTGACACCAGAACAGGTCGACGCCGTTGCCCTGCGCATGAACGCCGCTGAACGTGGTCGGGGTTTCCTCGAGGCTGACCAGACCGGTGTCGGCAAGGGCCGCACCATGTCTGCCATCATGAAAGCCCACCTGCGGGAGAAACCGGAAAACCGCTGCCTTTATGTAACCGAGTCTGCTGCCATCAACGTGCCTGATGTCCTGCGTGACACAAAGGCGGTCGATGGCCTTAAAGAGGCGCGTGTCCTGTTGCTGACATCCGGATCTGAGTTCGTGGACATCACAGTTGATGCGGTGACCGGTGAAGAGATCCGCCGAGAGATTGTATCGATCAAGCCAAAGCAGCGCCGTGAGCTTTTCGAGCGTGGCGTATGGCCCGAAGGCTACAATCTGGTCATCACCACCTATTCCCAGTTCAACGTTAAAGAAGATGCGCCACAGGCGGAATGGCTGGCAAACATTGCTGGCGATGACACGATGTTCATTCTCGATGAAGCCCATAACGCACTGAACCCGCGCTCCAATACTGGCCGCAACTTCCGTAAGGCAATCAACCGGCTGAAGCCTGAGAATGTTGCCTTTGCCACCGGTACGCCATCGCGCAACCCACAAGGTATGGACCTCTACAAACCACTGCTGCCGCAGGGGGAGGGGTCCAATGTTGCGGGTATTCTAGAAAACATCGCTTCGGGCGGGGAAGTCGCTCAGGAAGCTTTCGCGACGATGCTGGCAGAGGATGGCGTAATGATCCGTCGCGATCATGACCTCTCGGCCACCGACTATGTTGTGAACCTGCCTGACGACCAGAAGATGCTCGAATACCAGGATACAATGAACCGGTTCTCCCCGATTGTGGAGGGTATGATCGATGTTTCCACCCAGATTGGTGAGATCGTGGGTCGCGTCCAGGCGATCCAGTTTCGTCAGATGGTCAACGCAGGCATGGATGAGCGTCAGGCACGCTCCGCCACCAACGAACTCTCGCAGTATTCCCTCGCCATTGGCGGTCCGTTGTCGAACCTCGCGCGCATCATGATGAATGCGATCAAGGTTGATCAGGTTGTGGAGGCCGCCATCGCGGAGATGGATCAGGGTCGTAAGCCTCTGATCACCTTCCACTCGACCAATGCAGCCTTGCTCAACGAGATGAGCCGCGATGAAGATGGCAACCGCCTCAACGAGGAAGACCTGGCCGCACTGCCGGAGATGACGATCCGTGATCAGATCCGCCGGATCCACAATGGTCTTTACAAGATGAAGATCGACGGCGAGACCCTTGATCCGCGTGCCAACAACTCGGACGCTATGCGCGCCTTGCGTCAGCTTGCCCGTGCCTCGCGCGGCCGCAACGGCAATGGACGTAATGTGATCGCGGCGTCCCAGCGCCTGCAAGATGCAATCGCCGCTATCGATGACGGCCAGGCACGTGACGCTATGTCTGCACGTGCGGCAGAGATTGATGCGAAAATCGTACCGCATACGCCTTTGCGTGATGTCGTCGAAGCCTACACAAGGCTCTCCAGCATCTCTTATTACGATGAGGCCGAGTGCCAGCAGGTCATTGAGGCCTATGAAGACGCACTGAACAATATCAGCGATGAGCTTGAAGAAGATCATCTTGCTGAGCTTGAAGGCATCATCATCGGCTTCCGCGCGACCACAGAGCCCGGCACGCGCCGCGAGCTGGTCACTGACATCAATGAGGCATTCCGCAAGATTGTACTGCCCCGGGTCATGAACGATGAGATCAAAGAAGATCTTGCCGCGTTTGAGGCTGATGTCGACGCGCTTGGCGGGGATCGTGATCAATATGACGCGATCAATGAGGCTTTTGCCCGTATCGATCAGTTGATCAACGAAATCCCTGATCTACCAGTCTCGCCGGTAGATGCGCTGATCGAACGTCTGGAAGCCAACAATATCCGTACGGGAGAGATTTCCGGCCGGACCTTGTGCTACCGTGAGAACCGCATTCAGAAGCGGGGCGGCCGAAACCGTAAGGAAATCGTCGACAGCTTCAACGGTGGTGATATTGATGCACTGCTCTACAACTCTGCTGGTGCCACTGGCGGGTCTTACCATGCTGGTGCCACCTTCACCGACCAGCGACCACGCTCGATGATCGAGTTCGAGGCTCCGATCGATATCATCAAATACGTTCAAGCCCAGGGCCGCGGCAACCGTTACGACCAGGTGGCTTCACCTAAGGTGGTTTCGGTCATGACCGGCCTCACACCTGAGATGCGTATCCTGCAACAGCGTAACGGCAAGCTACGCTCGCTGGGCGCGTCTGTCGACGGGAACCGCTCTCACCCTCTGCTGCTTGATGATGTGCCCGATCTGCTGAACCGCGTGGGCGATGAAGCCACACGTAACGTTCTGCTGTCTTCGCCGGCCCTGGCGCGCCGCCTTGGTTTCCCGAAGTTCGCAGAAGAAGATGTCCTGAATGTCGCCGACGTAGACAATGGCAACGATGAGGGATCCGGTGTGGCCAAGTCTGGTCTGGAAAGCCTGGCCAATAAGGTTCTGGCACGCTCCATCATGCTGCCCGCACACGAGCAGGATGATCTGATCCAGCGTATCCGTATGGAATTCGACGTGCTGATCGAGGAGCTGGAAAGCCGCAATGCGAACCCGCTGCGCCCGAAGGAATTTGGGGGTACCGTGGATATCCGCACAACCACCATCTTCTCCGGTCAGGAGCTGGAAGAAGACGATCTGGACACTTCGGTGTTCCTGTCCCCGGTCTACATGTCCACCGGCAACCACGATCTGGGTGAAGACCCAGTTGCAGCTGAGCGCCTGGTGACAATGGTCGAGCGCGCAATCACTATGCATGGCTCGGATGGCCTCAAGCCCTATGCCGACCGGATCAACCAGAACCTTGCTGGTCTGATGCGTCCCTACCTGCCCAATGGGCATGAAATGGATGCAGCCCTGACAAACCCGGCGGAGATTCCGGGCCGCTTTGCACGCGAGTACCACAAGATCACAGATCTGGCCTGGGTTCTTGAAAACCTTCAACCCGGCGTCAGCCTGCGCTTCCCTTCCGTGACTGATATGGAGGGCTTCAAATCCAGGACTGTCGTTGATCTGGTCCCGCCAAAGGACCCGAGCCACTACGACATGCCCAGCGCCTATAAGATTAAGACGATCTGCCCCGGTGATAGCCGCACTGAAACTATTGCGGTCTCGCGGATCATGTCCAACAAGATGGAAGACATCCGCTTCCGTCCGGGCATTTCGGATGGGTTCAATGACGCCTACCTGCGGGAGTTCTCCGAAGCAGCTAACCTGCGCCAGCAGATGCCGGTGCAGATCCTTGGTGGTAACATCCTTCAAGCGATCACCACCGCCAATGAGCACAGCCTTGGCACAGTATCGCTCTACCGTGACACCCATGGCGCGGTACATCGCGGGATTGTTGTTCATGACAGCAAAATCGACATGACCATGCTGCCGGTTGTCCTGCCCAATGCGGTTGTCGCCTCCGAGGTCGCAACACAATTTGCACGTGCGGCAGGCGACTTCGTACGCGGCGATGCCTCGAGCTACATGCGGATCTGGGGATCGATGGAGGATGATGCGCGCGGCCCGGGTCCACGCGACATGGCTGACATCATCATTCGCCTGACAGGCCGCAATGCCAAGATTGATATGCAGCCTCTGCGCCGCGGCAATATGGAGTTCTACGAGTCCCGCCCGGGCCTTTATGAAGCGATCCACAACAAGCCGATCCCGGAGACCATTCCGACCCGTGCCTTCCGCAAGCCAGGTACGAACCACAAGTATCTGTCCGAGTTCAAAGTGGACACGCCGGCAGGACGCGACCGCCTCTACACCGTACTGAGCCTTCTGGGGAATATCCCCATGATGACCGATGGCACGCACCGCGATCTGACCAACGAAACCATGGAGAGCATCAACCGTGATGGTCCCCGCGGTCTCGAGGGTGCGGACGGGCCAATCACCTATTTCTTTGGAGAAGGTGATCAAACCGCAGAAGACGGTGAAACTTTCACAGCACAGGCTGATGATGAAGAGCCGGCAGAGTGGGCCGGTGATCTTGAAGGGTTAGAGTTCTAATGGCTATTCGACTGGCACGCGATGTACAAACCGAGGAAGCCCGCGCTGCGGGCTACCTTTGGACGACGGAAGAAGATCCGACCTGGCTACGCTATCAGGTAGATTTCACTACCGGGGCAATGAGAGGGTTTCATATCTCCAAGTGCGAGGGCGCAATCCCGAAGGTAACACCCTTTTTGTATGATTTTGCCCATATCCAGCGCTCTGAGGAATTCCACGAGACAGTCGCCATGGCGATCTTTGCGGATATCGGCAAGGAAACACTGATCAAAGCCGGTGAAGAGTTCGCAGGCGACAAGACGGCCAATCAGGTATCCTCATGGCAGGACTTCATGAGTGCTTTCGATGATGGCCCAACAAAAAAGGTCACCGATGATCTGATCTCGTCTCGGTTCATCACCTATCCCAAAGACATGCCAATGCCGGCAGGGCTGGTCCGGATCGGGGATCGCGGCGCACTTTCGATGACGCGCGGCCGGAGCTTCAAGATTGGCGCACGCATGTCGGGCTTTGAAGCCTATAAGATTGCCACGACCGCCCGCATGCCTAAGAAGCTCAAGATCGGCGATATGGGCGACCCGGATATGGCACAGGCGCAAGAAGCCCTGAAGCATGTTCAGCGTCCCAGCTCGCAAGCCGTAAACTGGTATGGCACGCGCAACACCAAGACTGCGAATATCCGCATGCAGGCCGCAAAATCGATGCCGATCCTTGCCGGTCTTATTGCAGACCGGATGTCGCTGTCGCGCGCCGTGGACGAAATGCAGCCGATCCAGCCAATCCTGATCGAAACAACAGGTCTCGCGAAGGCCGGTGTCAAACGTATCGGCAAACTCACCACCGCGGCGCCCGCGGGACGCATCTTCGAGGCCGGTGAGCGGATCGAAGGGGAAGATGCGCTGGGCGTGAACCGCGCGCGCCATACGCAAATCTCCGGCTCTGTCCCGATTGACATGGCGCTGCGGTACCTTTCTCAGCTGCCGCCTGACCGGACACCTCAAGACGACGAGAGCTGGCTGAAGTTCAACGACATTCTGACAGCCATGGCGATCCCATTGCACAACGCCACCGGCATTCCGGTCGCTGAGATCCTTGAATCCTCAAAGGGCAACTGGGTCAAATATCATGAGAGCCTGGCCCGAGGCGCGGATTTCGATCCTAAAGACTTTGATCGGCGCACCATGGCCCTGACAACCATCGATGCGATGGAAGCGATCGAGCATTTCAGCCGCACCGCAGTCCTGCCGCAGGCGCTGGCATCGATCAAGGAGACCGAGCAGCCCGAGCCTATGGTCAGCCGGGAGTATGTCATCTCGTCCTTTGAATCGGCCACTAACCTCATCATTGGCAAGACGAAGAACGTGCCCTTGCTGATGATGGAGATTTCGCGCCGCTATGCCTCGCGCATCCCTGCGATGATGGAGATCGAGGGCAAGTCCATGCTCGCCCATACACGAAACGCAACGGAGGGCTTCAAAAAGTACGGCGAAGATGGCTTCCCGCTGATGACCAATGAGTTCGTTGCCTCCAATGGTCTTGTGGTCCGCCCTCTGCCGACCGGCGCCTCCCTCAGTTTGGAATCTGAGCGCCTTAATCACTGCGTTGGGAGCTACAAATCCAATGCGCGCCGCGCCCAGTGTCACATTTACTCGGTGCAGGATCAGGCGGGCGAACACAGCTTTTCTACGGTTGAATTTGCCGGGATCGATGGAGACGACCCTATGGCCGTGGCAAACGCCCTGCGCACTGTGCAGCACCGGGCTGAATGCAACGCGACTCCGAGCGATGACTGCAAGAAAGCAGTGAAGGAATTCGTCGCTGCGGTGAAATCCGGAGCTGTGCCGCTGAACCTGGAGGAGATCAGCATCTGGCGTGCCCATCTGATCGAGACAGGTCAAAACGCGCGCACTCATGTGACGCCGACGACGACTTGGAAATCCGTGCTCGAGCTCGATTGGGAAGATGAAGATGCGCGCCTTGCCTATTGGCAAGAGTGGGGCGAGGTGCTCGGCGGTCGCATCCAGAAGTCCCCCAACCCCGCGGTAATCTACACCGACAAAGGGGCACAGGAGCTGGTCGGTGCCATGTCACCGCGCGCGGCAGCCCTCATGATCGAGGCTTCGCGCCGTGAGCGTGCAGAGCGTGAAGCGGCCAAGGCAGCCGAGAAGGCCGCCGAGCTTGAAGAAGAACCGGATATGATGGGTTAATGGAGACCAACATGAGCGAAAAGACTTACATCGAACTGCAGGAAGGGGAGCGCGAGGTGCTGCACTCCGCGCTCGAGGTGCTGAGCCCGGATGATCCGGATGATGCTGAACACCTTGAGGGGCTGACCCAGCGGGTCCTGGATACAACGATGGAGCCGGGCACGGTCACCTTCGAGTTTTCCAAGAAGGATCTCGAGCAGGGGATCGCCTCACTCGATATTCTGGACCCGGATGACTTTGATGTTCGCGAGATGGCAGATCTTCTGAATGATATTCTGCGTGTCGCTTATGATGATCTCAGCACGGCATCCCCGGAAATCTAAGGTCGGATAGGGCAGCGGAATAAATTTTGGGACTCTGAAAAAATAATAGTTTCGCTTTTTCACAAGCCCTGGATACCTTGAATCATAGAAGAACGGCAAACTCGAAAAATGGAGAAAATCGATGGCTGACGACAAGAAAGACAAGAAGTCCAAGAACAAGAACATCCACACTTCCTACGTGGGTACCTTCAAAGCGGACAGCTACAAGGTCGACGACAAAGGTGTTGCGTCTGCGACTTTCGTGACCGCCGGTGCCGAAGGCGCAACCAGCGAAAAAGCTGTGAAGGGGTATAACGACAATGCGAAAACACTGAAGGATGCTGTTGAAGCCGGTGGCGAGCAGATCATCCGCGGCACCCTGCTGGGTGGCGGCAAGAACCCGCACATGGGTATCTATGCGACTGGCCCCGAGCAGATCGCTGGTGTTGTTTCCAAGCTGCGCGACAACTTCGACAGCTACGAAAAAGACGGCAAGCAGCCTTACGTCAACGCCTGGGTTGGTGTTGAGCGCGGCGAAAGCAAGATCTTCCGCGCTGTTGCAGCATTCGGTGAAGACGCTCTGGCGCTCAAAGGTATCGCTGAAGGTGACCGCATGGACGTGCCTGCACGCGCCACGCACGAAAAGCGCACAGTTGATGGCGCTGACAAGTGGGTCGAAATGTACCGCGTCGCTGGCGCTGGCACCTTCGCTCCTGTGGCTGAGAAGTCCAAGGAAGCTGACGAGACACCTGCTCCGTAAGCTACTTGCGAAAAGAATAGAAAAAAGCGCCTTCCGGGGCGCTTTTTTTATGGGTATTCACACCCAACTTTCAAACCTGTGTTTGGTTTTCATTTTGCCATCCAGTGTATATCTCTTACTGAAACGGGAATGGAGATACGAATTGACACCTACCATCATCTGGCTGTCAGTCATTTCAATGACGACTGAACTTGGCGATTATCAACCCATCATCACGCCCTTCAAGGACGAGGACGTGTGCAATGAAAAGACTCTGGAAACAGTAGGGATCTTCGAGAAACAGGCTGAAAATGTAGGTGCGGATCGGGCATTCGAATGGTCTTGTGAGTGGTTTCAGATCCCGCCCAGGCAATACGGCTTCTGATCGGTGAATTTTGCGGCGATGCCTTATCTTTTGAAATGCGATCGACAGCCTAGGATCTGTTCTTTCTCGGGAGCCGCCATGCCCGTGGATGCCACCTCTACGTCCTGCTCGACAACGCCGGTCTGGGTATTGCCGAAGATCTTTACCTCCAGCATGCCAGTCTGCTGCATGGAGATCAAACCGCGTTCGGTCTCCTTTGGCCCGATCACAAGCCTGTCCTGAACAGCCAGGACATCGACTTTACGCCAGCCATCGGTGCCCATGACCATTGCAAAAACCTCGCGGCCGGAGAGCCAGTCTCGCGCCAAGTCGCTTCTGATGCTCAGTATCCGGTTGAAAGGACGCATCATGTCCATCAATGGCATCGCAGGACTGGGCCCGACGCAGTCAAATCGAACCAGGTCTTCATTTTCCGCGGCCCGGTAATGCAGCGTTGAACCAGCCCTACTGTCGTGTCGTACAATCCAGCTATTTTCTGTGTCCTGCTGAGCCTGTCCATGGGCAGGGAATGTCGCAATCATAAGAAGGAGGCAAACACCCAGCTTCACGAGGGAATGTCTGCAAAGGAAGCGATGATATCTGCGGCATCGTGAATGGCCGAGATCTTTCCGGTGGCCACATTGTAGAGTGCCGCGTTCAGCGAGAGCTGGGCTGAACCATGCAAGACCTCACTCACATCAGAGACGGAAATTGTCCTGTCATCACGTTCAAGGGTCATTTTGTCCAGGCTGATAGAAACGCTGCGTTTCCAGAGTTCCAATGCGGGACCCTCACTGACGATCGAGACAACACCGATGTTTGTCTCTCGGCCATCTGGTGTTGAAAGAGTGACATTTGCAGCTTGGGATATCGTGCGCAACGTACATTGCTCATCACCCGGGAGGATCTGAAGCCTTGATGTTAAACCGCCGATCTTTCCGACTTCAAAGCCGTCCATAATAAAGCTGATACCTTCACCCATGGTGCTGACGCTGAGAGGCGCGTTCCTCGTGTCACATGCCTGGATCATCGCCTCAGGTGTTGCAGCCAGCAAAGACTGCCCGAGGGGCTGACCCTGAGATGTAATAGGTAACAGATCATCAGTCAGAAAGATGGCAAGGATTTCCAGCTCGACGAGTATTTTCTGTCCGGTTCTTAGAGTGACATTTTCTAAGTAGACCTCAGGCATGGCGTCAGCCGGTTCGATCTGCATCGCCAATGCTTCGAGCATCCATGAAGCACCTGTTACACGAGTATGATCGAAGCGCTCAACACCCCCATCCAGGATCTCCCATCCAGCATCGGTATCGAAGCTTTCAATCATTTTAGAGCCGACGAGAGGTACGAAAACCTCATCCGCCAGGGGTGGGTCACCAACTACAGGGCTGGCCAGAGCCAATAGGGCGGCTGTCATCAATGTGGTGGATCGCATGAGGTGTCCTTCGGCGCGTTTGGATTTCCAACAATCTATCATATGCAGGGTGCGAAAAACATCACGCACGGGAGAAATATACGTTGAGTACCAAGAGGCAGCGCCGCGCTACAAAAATCTACAGCGCGATGGTTGCATAAAAAGCCAAGATTTCTGGGGAGCTTTGGCGCGCAGACTCAACGAGATCAAATCGGATGTGCCGCCAAGCCATGATCCTGGCGCGAACACTGGAGCAGCGCCCGGCTCTGTTCGTCCCGGTTTCTGCGCACCGTACGCTGGCACATTTCAATGGCATGGATCACCTTATCCTCAGGTAGAACCTCCTCTGTGCATTTGTATATATTCGTGAACTGTTTGCGCTGGATGACACTGAGCTCATTCAGAAGGGCTCGAAGCTGGTACCGCAGGGCGTCTTTCATGACCTTTTCCGGGCTCGACAGGATGTCCATGTTCATTCCTTTTGTGCTTTGGATGTGAAAGTAGGATATGCGTCGAATTCAGGGTAGCAATGGCGCTTTGGTAAACCTGCCCCTCGACTTGTGAGAGCTCAGCGCAGAAATTGAATCCGCTCACTTCGGATCAGCCCCACTTCTTTCCACCAAAGCAATAGCGCGCATCAAAGGATTGGAACAATACGTCCCGCTCTTCCCCTGGCAGATCCTTCAGCATTGCGTCGATTTCGGGGACGTTCTTTTCATCTTCGACCCAAGCACCTCTGATCCATTCAGCCGGGATCGTGCTCATGACCTGGATCTCTGCATCCGGGCGGGTGGTCAGTGAATAGGGTAGGCCGATTTTGTCACGATACCCTTTGCCGTTCTGCACCCCGCAGGGCGCACAATCTTCGAACATACTATCAAACGCAAAACCGTTGTTTGTCTTCCGTCTTGATTCAGAGAGCCATTTCATTTCCCGGGTGCCCAGGTTCATCGGGAAGAAATGACATTCCAGCTCCCAAAGAAGACGCGGATCCAATGCCAGAATGACCCAGGTCCCGGGTTCTTTACGGCGTTTGCTCTCGAACATTTTGGGGTAGAATGTGCTCGCTGTGACCGAGACTGACGCATCACAATATCGGTCCGGATCGCTGGCGAAGACGTCTTCTGTCAACTTGTCGCATTCCGTATAAGACATGAGGCCGTACTTCAGGATAGTGGGCAGGTTCTTCAGTTGCGTGAAATGCAGTACATCTTCAATGCCGCGGTCTATGACACTGTCGCGGATGTGGGTGGCGATGATCTCGTGGTAGCTCATTGGCGTCTCGTCAAAATAACTGTTCCGGCTCTGGCACCGCCTGTGGGACTGATGCCGATCTCTTCTCTCGAACACTCATAAGTGTTGTTGCGAAAATGGCTATCGGAAATAATTAAACAAGGAATATCTCTTTCAATAGTTGTTTTGTTACACCATATTCCCTTTTAGGTAATGCTCTGAATTTTTAAGGCGATTTCACTTCATGCGGATTCTACACACAGCAGATTGGCATATTGGCCAGACATTGAACGGCTGGACCCGCGAGGCCGAGCACGAGCTATGGCTTGAAAACCTCAGTAATGTGATCGTTGATCAGCAGATCGACGTGATGCTGGTCTCGGGAGATGTGTATGATGGCATCAATCCATCAGGTGAGTCCCAACGCATCCTCTACCGCGCATTGCGCCGCTGTAAGGAACGCCGCCCCAATCTCATCGTTATCAAGACATCTGGAAACCATGACCCGGCAGGGCGGCTGGAAGCACCGAGCCCGATCCTCGAAAGCCTTGACGTTCATGTGGTGGCCACTGTGCGGCGCGACGGCGACGAGATCGATGCCACACGTCATATGATCCCGCTGCCGGGCCCGGACGGCGAGACGGCTGCCTGGGTTTGTGCCATTCCCTTCCTGCGCGCGGCCGACTTACCGGGATTGAGTTTTGCGGCAGATCAGGGGCGCGGATCGCCCATTGTTGAAGCGGCCCGGCGTTTCCATCTGGCCATGGCGCGCGGCGCGCGTGAGATCGCAGGTGATTTGCCTATTATCGCCATGGGGCACCTGCATTGTCACGGGGCCTCCGAGAGCACCCATGAAAGCGGCAGTGCGGAGCGGCGCATTCTGATCGGCGGCGAGCACGCGCTGCCGGAGGATGTTTTCCCTGAGGCTTTCGATTATGTGGCGCTGGGACACCTGCACCGGCCGCAGACCCTGGGGGGCGGGCGCATTCGTTATTCCGGATCCTGCTTCCCTCTCTCGGCCGCCGAGATGACCTATGAGCATGGGGTGACAATCATTGACCTGGATGAGAAGGGGCTGCGCCATGTCCACCATCCTATTGCGCGCCCGGCCGCGGTGCTGCGCTTACCCGAGCCCGGGGCGGGGCCGATGACATTGGAGATCTTCGAAGAGAAGCTCGGAGAACTTGATCTTGATCCCGATCTGCCCAAGAACCTCCAGCCCTTCATCTATGTCAGCCTGGAGGCGACAGGGCCGGCCTCGGTGCTGCTGGCTGAAGCCGAAAAACTGCTCGATGCCATGCCTTTGCGTCCGGCGGCGATGCGGGTGCGCCGGGTAAGCACCGAAGAAGACCGTCCGGCACCGGTGTCCCTAACCGACACTACGCCTGAAGATCTGTTCCGCCAGGCATTTATTAAGGTGAATGTCACCGCACCTGAAGAACATCACATCGCGGCATTCCGAGAAGCAATGGTTGGAGCCTGAACATGCAGATCCTTTGTATCCGTGGTGCCAATCTCGCAAGCCTGGCCGATAATTTCGAAATCGACATGACCCAGGAGCCCCTGCGCTCTGCCGGACTCTTTGCGATCACCGGCGAGACGGGATCGGGAAAGTCGACGATCCTTGATGCACTTTGCCTGGCGCTCTACGGCAGCTGCCCGCGCCTTTCAGGCGCAGGGGTCAATGACGATGTCCCCGATGTCACCGGAGAAACCATAAAATCCAGCGATCCGCGCGCCATCCTGCGCCGCGGTGCCCATCATGGCTATGCAGAGGTCGATTTTCTTGCCCCCGATGGCTTTACCTACCGGGCGAACTGGACTGCACGCCGTGCTCGGGGTCGGGCCGACGGCAAGCTGCAATCGGTGGAGCGGGCACTGACGCGTCTCGATGATAACCAGCTGCTGGAAAGCCAGATCACGCGGGTGAAGGATAAGGTCACCGAGATCACAGGTCTTACCTATGAGGAATGCCGCCGCACAGTTCTGCTGGCCCAGGGCGACTTTGACGCCTTCCTGAGCGCCAATACCGCCGACCGGGCGGCGCTTCTTGAGAAGGTGACAGGCACGGAGCTTTACCGCGAGATCTCCAAGCGGGTTTACCTGATGCATGAAGAGGCCAAGCAGAAGCTTGTCGAGCTCGAGGGCCGTCGAGGTGCCACGCCGGTGCTCACCGATGAGGAGCGCGATGCAATGGCGGTTCAAGCGGACATGCTGGGAAAAGAGATCGCCGAGCTGACATCCGCTCTCAATGCGATCAAAGCCAAGATCTCCTCCCATGAGGCATTGAATGTCGCGAACACCCGGGTTGTCGTAGCACAGGCCAAGCTGAAAGATGCTGAAGCGGCGGTAGAGGCACGTAAGCCTCTGCGGGAAAACCTTGGTCGCATGGAAGCAGCACTCACGCTCAAGAGCGAGTATGAGCGCTCTGTGGCAGCCAATAAGGCGATGACCAACCTGCAAATCAGTAAGCAGGAAGCTGAACGGTCCTGCAATGATCTGCAAGGCAAGCTTGATGCAGCGCTCGAAGCCCAGATGACTGCCCAGAAGTCTTACGATACGGCTGAAAAGAGCTTCAAGGATTTCGGTCCAATCTGGACGCAAGCGGCGCATCTCGACAGCCTGAGCCAGAACGCGCTGGGCGAGGTCACCACGGCGCGGTCGCGTCATGAGGAATCCGGTACCAAGGTCACTGAGGCCAAAGCTGCGCTTGATACATTGCGCGCCGGCCTGACCGCAGCGCAGACAGGTATTGAAGAGACACGTGTGGCGATGGCCAAAGCACCAGATACGCATCTTCTCGCGGATCGCTGGAGCAGCATCGACAGCCAGATCGCAGAGCGGATCATCCTACGATCAAAGGTTGGCACCACACAGGCTGGCATCACGTCGGACCAGAAAAACCTTGTCGCTGCAAAAGACCGCCTGACCAAACTGAACCAGTCCAACGAAACCGATCAAAAGACACACACGGAACTTGAACAGGCTATCGGTGAGCTGTCAGAAAAACTCAAGGAGCTTGCCGAGCAGGACCCACAGCTGCGGCTGCGCAAGCTGGGCGAGGGTGTCCAGGCCGTCAAAGATATGCTGCGCAGCGCCCGCACTCAGGCTACGTCACAGTCTACCCATGACACTGCTAAAGCCGAGCACAGCAAGCAGCTTGCCATCCACGAGACAGCGAAAGCCGAGCTTGAGTCCTCTGAGAGTGAGATCAATCGCGCCACCGCCGCAGCGGAAGCCCTTGCCGCTCCCGTGGGGCGCGCCGAGGCGGCCGTCTCGGATCTCGCCAAACAGTTGCGTCAGCATCTCGAGCCAGGTTCGGATTGTCCGGTTTGTGGATCAAAGGAACATCCCACCCATGAAGATGGGGCTCTGGCGGAGATCGCACGCGATATGCGCGCCCGCCTCGAGGCCGAGCGCAAGGCATTGGACGCGGCGCGGCGCGCCGGGACAACTGCAGCGCGTCTCATGCAGGCTGCAGATCTGGCAGCCAATCATGCCGACAAGAGCATGATGACCGCCTTGAACGACATGGAGGCTGCAGTTTCAGAATATGCGGAGGCCCGTGATACGGCCTTGAATACCGGCATGACCAATCTGCCTGAAGCACCAACCGGGGCAGCGCCTCAGCTCGTGGGGTTGCAGGAACGCCTTGGCGCGCGCCGCGTCGAGATCGAAGCGGCGATCCAGCTGCTCTCGGATCTATCCAAGAGCGCCGAACAGAAGCGCGAGCGTATCGCCAAGCTGGGCAAGATTATCGAGGGCCGTCGTGAGGCGCGCGACACCGAGATCTCCGGAATCTCCAAAATCGAAGCAGCTCTTTCGCTTGCGTCCCAGCAGGTCACCCAGTGTGAGGAACGCATCGCAGCGATTGATACCGATATCGCGCCGGCTCTGGCTGCTGTCTCCGTTACCCCCACAGCCCTCGACACCGATGGCCCGGCCAAACGCGAGAAGATGGCCAAGATTGTGACATGGTGGGGCACCCAGAAGGATCGGCTTGAGAAGCATCAGGAGATGCTCAAGCTCAACGAGCCCAAGATTACTGCTGCCGAGGCCGAGCTGCGCGGACTGCAGGCAAATCTCGAGACCGCCAGAACCGCTCTGGATGTCCGTAGCTCCGCCCTGAAGGATATTAAGGATAAACGCGACGCCCTGCTGGGTGGTGAACAAACCGACAGCCACCGCACCCGGCATAACAACCTGCGCATTGCAGCTGCCCGCAAGCGGGAAGAGGCAACCCAGCAGGTCGCGGATGCCCGTAGCAGCAAGACCGGCGCAGATGAACGCCTCAATCTGATCAGCACCAACCTGGCGCCAGCCCTCGAGGAGGCTGAGAGTGCTGAAAAGCTGCTGGCCGGGAAGATGGCACCGCATGGCTTTGACGTCAAAGAGCTTGCCGAACTGATTGCGCAGGGCCCTGAGGGGGCCGCCGCGCTGAAAGAGCAGCTGAAAGCGGTAGATGACGCGCTGGGCGAGGCGAAATCGACGTTGCAAAACCGCACGGGCGATTACACGGAGCTAATGGAGAAGGGCGCGCCCGAAGAACCTGAAGCAGATCTGCGCACGGCCCTGGCCGGGAGCGAGCTGCAGCGTGACGACAAACGCGAGAGCATCGGTGCCATTACCGGCCGTCTTCAGGCGGATGATGTTGTGCGCGAAAGCCTGAAATCTCTTCGGGCAGAGATCAATGCCGCGGCGGCTATCTGTAAGACCTGGGCTGCTGTGAATGAAGCTGTGGGTTCACGCCAAGGCGGCAAGTTCGCCCAGATTGCGCAGAGCGTCACACTGTCGATCCTGGTTGAGCGGGCAAACGAACACCTCTGCGATTTGAAACCCCGGTACCAGTTGATGACCGGCGGCGAAGATCTTGCGCTACACATCGTGGATCAGGACATGGGAGATGAGGTGCGCTCTACACGGTCCCTCTCGGGCGGTGAGCGTTTCCTTGTGTCACTCGCGTTGGCGCTGGCGCTCTCCAGCATGGGCGGCCACGGGGGGCTCGCCACGACGCTCTTCATCGACGAAGGCTTCGGATCGCTTGATGCCGAAAGCCTGGATATCGCGATGGATGCACTGGAAACCTTACAGGCACAGGGGCGCACGATTGGTGTGATCTCGCATGTCGAAGCCATGAAGGATCGCATTCCAGTTCAGGTTCGGGTGACCCGCCGCGGCGCTGGATCAAGCACAGTGGCATTGACCGCCGCTGCATAAAGATAAGACCGGAGGTCGCCGGATTTCATAAGGGCGATTTCCATAGATATTCAATAAGGGAGTTTTGAACGATGAAGATTGGACGACTTTTCAAGGCAGGGGCGGTCTTTGGCACCTTGGGCCTATCCGCCTGCGGCACGTCATATACTGTGCCCAGCGTCAGCGCGGGTTCCGAGGCCGCCGCAAAGACCATGTTCGCGCAGGAGCGCGCTGTTACCAAGCGACGGACGACCAGCAGCAATGCGGCCGCGGCACGCTTTGATCGGGTGGTCTCGCGGGTGAAGCCTGTGGCCATGGCCTTCTGCCAGAAAGAGGCGGCCAAATCGGGTGCCAAACCCTGTGACCTTCCGGTTCTGGTCGACACCAAGATGCCCATGGCCAATGCATATCATACCCGGGATGAACAAGATCGCCCATTCGTGGCCTTCACGGTCCCGATGCTGATGCAGATCGAGAATGACGATGAGCTGGCCTTCATCCTTGGTCATGAATACGGGCATCACATCGCGGATCACCTTAAAAAAGGAGAACAGCAAGCGTTGGCCGGTGCGATCCTCATGGGGGCGCTCACAGCAACGAGCCAAGCTTATGCGAGCCAAGGCAACCCGTACCGCTACACGGGCGCCGACAGTGCTGAGATGCAACACAATATGGCGCTGGGTGCTGCTGCCGGACAAAAGGCCTACAGCCAGTCCTATGAGCTCGAGAGTGATGTTCTCGCGACCTATATCACGAAGCAGGCCGGCTATGATCCGGTAAAGGGCGCAAGGTTCTTTGCCCGGCCGGCTGCGACGCGGACGAGCGCGGGCAATCTTTCGTTCTGGGGGACACATCCGCCTGATGCAAAGCGCTTGGCCACGGTGATCGAGACCGCCAATGCGGCCGATGCAGGTCAGGGTTTGGTCCGCAAAAAGTAGGTAAAACTTGGGCTGGTATATGGTCATAGGTATGCCTGCCCGACCACATGGCATGATGGAGCTGGTAATTGAGCGGCTCACAATTTTCGATGAAGGCGAGGGACGTGTGCTCGTGGGTTTGGATATTGTAGCTGACCATATGCTGCCTGTAATTTTGCAATGTAGCCTCATTGGGTTATATTGAGGCCACAGATATGGAGCATGAGCTATGGCCGTCGCCCGCAAAGAACCAGGTACCAAAGCCGACATCGTCAACAGACTAAAATCTGTTGGCGCCTTGCTGATGCGTAAGGGCATCTCCGGTGGTGCCTATTTTTCCGGCACCAGTTTGAATGATATTGCCTCGCAGCGCGATACCAAGGATCATTTCGCTGAGCGTCTTCGGAATGCTGCAAATACGCCTCAGGTCATCACAGTCCGCGCCCGCAAGGATGAGCCCGAACGCACATATATGATCGTTGAGCTAGATAAGATTACGAATCTTGCAGAGAGCCTCGAGGTTGAGGAGGATTTCGAGACGATCTCTGAATATGCGATGCGTATCATCGGGGATGATCCGATCCCACCGGCGCGTATTCCCAAACCGAGAAAGCGCCAAGCACCTCCGCGCATGAACTTGCAGGGGTAGAGCGTAGGTGGCCTATATCCTCACGTTATGGGCGGCCTCACGTGTGCTCAGCGGTCATCCGGATGATGAGCTGACCCATTGGGTCACCAAAACAAAGGTCAGCACCACGCGGCACCACGGATCACGGCGTGGATTTGATGAACTCTCTGACTCTGGGGGACTATGTGCGGCTGGATGCTGAAATGGAGGGGCTCGAACTCGACAGCGCAACCCCAGAGGCCATGCAAAAACTGGCGGCCGCTGGTAGAGATGCATATGAGGCTCTTCCCGGGCGCGATCGAGAGCGCCTGAAAGGGTTCATCCGCCGCCGACGCCACCGTGACATGTCATCCTCGGATGCTGATACAGAGCTGTCGTGATGGCGATGTGGAGGAGCTTTAAAGCAGTATCCACTTCAGACGCCTGGGGAAACCTCCTAGCCAGCGTGAAGGCCCGCGCCACCATGATGGACAGCCCCATCCATGGCGACAAACATTGGCGCGGGGTGGCGCTTGCTGGCATGCGGATCTGTGATGCACATCCGCAGTGTGATCGCCGCGTGGTGCTGGCCTTTGCCATGTTCCACGACTCCCAACGGCTCGATGACGACTTTGACCCCGAACACGGCGAAAGAGCCGCCGCAGAGGTTACAAAATCGCGCGCCCTGCGCCGTACCCTGCGCCGGGATCAGATTGCCAAACTTGAAAGAGCCTGTGCGTTTCATGAGAAGGGGCAGAGGACAGATGATCCCACAATCGGCGCCTGCTGGGACGCGGATCGCGCTAACCTATGGCGGGTTTCGATCACCCCCAACAGGCGGTTTTTCTCAGTGCTGACCGAGCCGCAGGAGTTCAGGGATATCGTCCAGCCAATGGAGCATGACTGGCGCAATCCACCCAGTTGGGAGCAGCTGCTGGACCCGTTTGAATAGCTAAACTTATACTTAGGGTTGCCAGAATCGCATAAAGACAAGCAGTATCAATGGGACCCACATATTGGGGTCTTGGAAATACGGAGACGATACGATGGCGACCGGTACTGTAAAATGGTTCAACGCGACGAAGGGCTTTGGCTTTATCGCCCCTGATAGCGGCGGAAATGATATTTTTGTTCATATCTCGGCAGTAGAGCGCGCAGGCCTCACCGGCCTTGCAGATGATCAGAAGGTCGAGTTTGATGTTGAGGCGGGCCGGGACGGTCGGGAAAGTGCGACCAACATCTCCTTAGCATAGTGCCGCTCGAAAAATTTACATGAATTTCAGAAAGACGCCGGAGCTCATGGCCCCGGCGTTTTCTGTTGTTTAACGGGTGCGGCGGCTGGCCTCGCGGTGGATGCTCTCAAGAATGCGGTTGCGGCTCGCGATGATCTCGGGGCCCGTGGCCTTGCGGTAGATCTTGCGCAGCACCCACTCCGCGGTGCGCATAACGTGGTCGCGCTTGTGAGCCGCGTCGCGCTCACCGATATGATCGTCTTTCAAAAGGAAGTCCTCCATAGCTGACCGGCTGCCGGAAGTGACGGTTTTCGGGTCAATCTGAAGAGAAAAATTATCGCATGCGCCAATTTAAGGTGTTCGACTAAAATCCCAAAAAGCTTTTCGCATTTCGCTTCGGGGTTTTAGGAACCAATCGTCTTCGGGGGATCAGGGACCGCACATATAATAGGCGTGCAAGTGCCGGTAGTCGCGCCTCTATTTCTTGCGTATAACTTGTGTACAGGTTCAAGGCTTAAAAGGGGGGCTTTATGTCCGCAAGCATAGACATATTCGGCGTTTCAGTTAACCCGCAGCAAATCGTCAGCATGGAGGTTAGGACGGGCTTTTGGATGAAGGTTGTTCTTTGTGCGGCAGTAATAGGTGGGCCCATCGAGACTTTCGTTATTGTAGGGCTGGAAAGAACTGCCGATCAACCAGCATTGTGGACGAGTATTGGGGGAACCATAGTTGGTGTCTGCCTTCTCATCTTATTTAGCAAGAAGATGTGTCAGCGCGTAGTGGTTCGACTATCCAATGGTCAAACCCTCAAGGGCCCACTAGAGTGGAAGGCAGAAGCTCAGGATAGAAAACTGTCAATTATTGCAATGATGGGAACTCAATGATGTTCAAGCTTATCATTACTTTCATCGTTCTAGGATCAAGTGCTGCTGCGCAAACTGATATTTCAACACTAAGTGAGAAAGATCAGGAGTTGCACCGTTGGGGATTTTGTCGTTCTGTTGATCAATACGCATTCAACATCAACTCTGACTTGGATTTCGATAGTCCAGAAATATTAGAGAGACATGACATCTCTGCGATTGATGAACTTTTGCTCCGAAATGATCGCAGCAGGGAAGAAAACGATCCCGAGCAAACTTACAAAAAAGCGCGCTTCGACACAGATGCACTTCTTTTGTCTGAGCAGCTGGTTGTCGATCAATCGATTTTAGATTCCTGCAATGAGGATATGAAGAAGATCCTGGCGAAGACCTATGTGCCACATTTCAAATATCTGGGTGAATGATGGCTCCTATCTTTCCACCCCGCTTTTCTTATTTGCTCCTCGGTGGATGGAAATCGCAATCCAGTAGAGCTTTACTGAAATCAGGGTAATTCGCGACGCCGACACCCTTAATGGCGACCTTCACAATACGCCCGAAGGAAATCAGAAGTTATGATCAGCTATCCATCCATTCATAACCTCAGCTTATTTAGCCTTTAGAATTTTCGCATCCTAGAGGCAAACTTACTGGATGTAGAAATGGAAGGCACGGGCATGAGAACTATTTCCCTCGATAGTGAAACCACCGGCGGAAGCCCTAAATCGGGTGACCGCGCCTGCGAGATCGGTCTGGTTGAGATGGTCGACGGCCGGCGGACGGGCAGGTCCTGGCGCAGCTACTTCAACCCGAACTACAAAGTCCATTTCGGCGCGCTGCGCGTGCATGGCCTGACCAACGCATTCCTGAGGGACAAGCCCCTCTTCCAGGATAGAGCAGACGAAATCCTCGACTTTATTGATGGGGCACCGTGTAAAGCACACAACGCGCGGTTCGATCGAGATGTGTTGATCAATGAGTTTGTGGTCACCGGTTTGGAAATACCAAAAATCGAATTCTATGATACAATCCCGATGGCAAAGCAGCTCTTGAGGGGCGGCCGGTTTAAACTGGACATTCTGGTCGATCGACTGGGCATAACAGCACCTGACCGCAAGCTTCATGGTGCGCTGCTCGATGCCGAAATACTTGGTATGGTTGTTGAGAAATTCGAGGACATGCGGCCAGGATTTGTAGCCCAGTATATCAACTCGAACCCTTGTCTGAACCTTCTTCCAAAGTTCATAGAGATGGCGGATGTAGAGTGTGGCCTCGGGCCTCAATTCAGGTAAGGCGGTCAAAGGAGATGCCAGGCGCTACACGTAGGCTGCAATTATTTTCAAGCCCTCTTAAGAAATGCGAGATATTCGGTAACCAAGCCATTGGCACCGCGGTTTATGCGGCCTGACTGCTTGCTTCAGGGTGTAGCGCCTTCCAGTTCCACGGC
>LAZR01000149.1_pt1 | contig 88457 bp, 77 predicted proteins | sample 329461 | NCBI WGS metagenome assembly LAZR01 (sample SAMN03002196, study PRJNA259156) | marine sediment metagenome | biome: sea floor; feature: Hydrothermal impacted sediments; material: marine sediment; isolation source: Loki non-amplified sample from Loki's castle hydrothermal vent sediment ... | reverse complement strand
TCGTAATAATCTTTGCCAATCTGTGCCATCGGTGCGTTGGAACAAGCCCCCAGACATTCAACTTCTTCCCAAGAGAATTTGCCGTCGTCGCTGATTTGGTGTGCTTTGGGTGCAATACGATCCTTGCATACAGCGATCAGGTCTTCCGCACCGCAAATCATACAGGAAGTAGTTCCACAAATCTGAAAATGTGCAACCGTTCCAATTGGTTGAAGCTGAAACATAAAGTAGAATGTCGCAACTTCCAGACCGCGAATATACGCCAGCCCCAGCATCTCCGACACATGTTCGATCGCAGGGCGGCTGAGCCAGCCTTCCTGTTCCTGCGCACGCCACAGCAAAGGGATGATCGCGCTGGCCTGACGGCCTTCGGGGTATTTGGTGATCTGCGCTTCGGCCCATGCCTGGTTGGCGGGGGTGAAGGCAAAGCTTGTCGGTTGGTCAGGGTGCAAACGGCGCAGCATCAGATCAGGCTTTCGTTCTTGCGGAAACGGCGGGCGCCTCCGGCGGGAGTTTATTTAGCAAAATGAAGAGGAGCCGGCTCAACGGTCGACCTCTCCGAAAACGATGTCCATGGTGCCGATGATCGCTGCGACATCCGCCAGCTGGTGCCCCTTGGCGATGTAATCCATCGCTTGCAGGTGCAGGTAGCCGGGCGCGCGCAGTTTGGCACGGTAAGGTTTGTTCGATCCATCCGCCACGAGGTAGACGCCGAATTCGCCTTTGGGGGCCTCGACAGCGCAATAGACTTCGCCGGCGGGGACGTGGAACCCTTCGGTATAGAGCTTGAAGTGATGGATCAGGCTTTCCATATCGGTTTTCATCGCAGTCCGGCTGGGCGGCGTGATCTTGCCCCGCGCCAGAATATCGCCCTGCCCTTCGGGCGCGCGCAGCTTTTCGATCGCCTGCTGGATGATGTAGGTGGACTGACGCATTTCCTCCATCCGGACGAGGTAGCGGTCATAGCAATCGCCGTTCACACCGGTCGGAATCTGGAAGTCGAATTCATCGTAGCATTCATAGGGCTGCGCACGGCGCAAATCCCATGCCAAGCCAGAGCCGCGCACCATCACGCCCGAGAAGCCCCAATCCTGAATGTCCTGTTCGGACACGATGCCGATGTCAGCGTTACGCTGTTTGAAAATCCGGTTTTCGGTCAGCAGTTGATCCACATCGACCATGAAGCCCGACAGGAATTTATGCGACCACGCCTCGATATCGTCCAATAGAGCGGGGGGCAGATCCTGATGAACCCCACCAGGGCGGAAATAGGCCGCGTGCAGACGGGCACCGCAGGCGCGTTCGTAGAAGATCATCAGATCTTCGCGTTCCTCGAATCCCCAAAGCGGCGGCGTCAGCGCGCCCACGTCCATCGCCTGGGTGGTGACGTTCAGCAGGTGCGACAGGATGCGGCCGATTTCGGAATAAAGCACACGGATCAACGAAGCGCGACGGGGCACTTCGACACCAGTCAGCTTTTCAATGGCCAGACACCAGGCGTGTTCCTGGTTCATCGGGGCCACGTAATCCAGCCGGTCAAAATACGGCAGGTTCTGCAGGTAGGTGCGGCTTTCCATCAGCTTTTCGGTACCGCGGTGCAGCAGGCCAATGTGCGGATCGCAACGTTCGACGATCTCGCCGTCAAGTTCCAGAACAAGACGCAAAACCCCGTGTGCCGCAGGGTGTTGCGGGCCGAAGTTGATGTTGAAGTTGCGGATCTTTTGCTCGCCGGTCAGGGCGTCTTCGAAACCTTTGGTGCCGTCCATCATTTACGCTCCAGCTCGGTCAGTTTGACGCCCATCCACCACAAAAGGGCAAGCGTACCCAAAGGCACGATACAGGCAACGGACCAGTATTTATTGATCCCGAAAAACGGCAACAGCTTGACCATCGGGATGATTGTGAGGGCAGACAGTACGAACCACCAAATGCCACCCATTATTTTGCCTCCGGCTTTTCATCGCCGGGGAGAATATATTCAGCCCCTTCCCAAGGCGACATAAAGTCGAATTGGCGGTATTCCTGCACGAGGCTTACCGGTTCATACACCACGCGCTTTTCGCTCTCGTCATAGCGGACTTCGGTATAGCCGGTGGTCGGGAAATCCTTGCGCAGCGGATAGCCACGGAACCCATAATCCGTCAGCAGGCGACGCAGGTCGGGGTGGCCGGCAAAAATGATGCCGAACATGTCAAAGACTTCGCGCTCGAACCAGTTGGCCGACGGGTGGATATCGACGATCGACGGGACCATGTCCTCTTCGCGTGCGGCGACGCGTAGACGGATGCGCTGGTTCTGGTACATCGACAAGAAGTGATAGACGACATCAAAGCGTTTAGCACGCCCCGGGTAATCCACCGCCGTGATGTCCACCAACGAGGAGAAACGACAGGTCGCGTCGCCTTTGATAAACTCCACCAGTCCAGGCAGATTGGCCTGCGTGACGTCCATATTCAGCTCGTCAAAAGCGATGTCCCAGCCCAGGATACAGTCGGGGCGTTTCGCTTCGATGTACGCGCCAAGTTCGTTCAGTTGTTCTGACATATCAGCCCCTTAGCGAACAATTGTGCCGGTGCGGCGGATTTTGCGCTGCAATTGCATGATGCCGTACAGCAAGGCCTCTGCCGTTGGCGGGCAGCCGGGCACATAGACATCGACAGGCACAATCCGGTCGCAGCCGCGCACCACAGAATAGCTATAGTGGTAATAGCCGCCGCCGTTCGCGCATGACCCCATAGAGATCACATACCGCGGTTCCGGCATCTGGTCGTAAACCTTGCGCAGGGCCGGTGCCATCTTGTTGGTCAGCGTGCCCGCAACAATCATCAGGTCGGACTGACGCGGAGACGCGCGTGGCGCGGTGCCAAAGCGTTCCAGATCGTAGCGCGGCATCGAGGTGTGCATCATCTCGACGGCGCAGCAAGCCAGACCAAAAGTCATCCAGTGCAGCGAGCCGGTACGGGCCCAGTTAATGATGTCTTCGGTCGAGGTCAGCAGGAAGCCTTTGTCCTGCAGTTCCTTGTTCAGGTTCTGGGTGGCCACATCGCGGTCCATCCCGGCCACATTGGCCCCGGCGGCTGCTACTGCCATTCCAGTGCTCCCTTTTTCCACTCATACGCAAAGCCGGCGGTCAGCACGGCAAGAAACACCATCATCGACCAGAAACCGGCCATGCTCACGTCCTGAAAGGCCACGGCCCAGGGGAAGAGGAAAGCAATTTCGAGGTCAAAAATGATAAACAGGATCGACACGAGGTAGAACCGCACGTCGAATTTCATTCGGGCGTCGTCAAAAGCGTTAAACCCGCATTCATAGGCCGACACTTTTTCAGGGTCCGGGTTGCGCACGGCCAGCACGAAGGCGGCCAGGATCAAAACAATGCCAAGGACAATCGCCACGGCTAGAAAAAGTAGGATCGGCAGGTATTCCCGCATCATGTCGTCCAAGGGGAAGCTCCTTTTGCGTATGTGACGCGCCACGCGCCCTGTCAGCCAAACGGCACTATTGGCTTTGGTCGGTTTACTCCGCTGTCCGGTCAGGGTCAACCGAGCCCGCCATATTTGCGTCATCCCAGCCAGAAGCGGTTTTACCCCTGCCCCGTCCTGTGCGAACGGCGCATTTTTCCAAGCCGATCGCGCCTTTCGCATACGCCTGCACCGTGGTGTTCTGATGCGGATCACTGGCGCTCAAAGCGCCTATGCGAAAGGCGCTGGATCAGCTTTCATTATCCGCGCCGCAGCTAGAGGTCACCCGGTGATCCACGACGCCTTGCGTTTGTCAAAAAAGGCACCGATTCCCTCGGCTGCTTCTTCGGTCTCCCAGCGGTCCGCGAGCGCCGCGATGGTATGCTCCACGACCTGAGCGTCGATCCGTGGCCCCAGATCCCGCGCAAGTTGCTTGGCGGCGGCCACAGCCCCCGGTGCACAGGACAGATAGGGGATAACCTCGGCCTCGATCGCGCCGTCCAGTTCATCCGCTGGCACCGCGCGCGCGAGCAGCCCCAGATCGACCGCCTCTGCCGCATCAAACAGACGGGCCGACATGAACACACGCCGCGCCCGCCCTTCGCCCATTCGCGCCAATACATATGGGCCAATTGTCGCCGGAATGATCCCCAGCCGCGTCTCGGTAAACCCCATCTTGAGCGTATCCACCCCGATCGCCACATCGCAGACCGACGCCATGCCGACACCGCCGCCAAAGGCATTGCCCTGCACGCGCCCGATCAACGGCTTGGGCAGCGTGTTGAGCGCGCCCAGCATCGTGGCCAGCTTTCCCGCCTCGGCCGACCGTGTCGGCCCATCCATATCGCGCTGCGCCTGCATCCAACCCAGATCGCCACCCGCGCAGAAGCTTTTGCCTGCGCCCGTGAGCACCACGACCCGTACGGCGTCATCGGCGGCCAATGCGGCAGCGGCTTGCGTCAGTTCGTCGATCATCTGCGCGGACATCGCATTGTGCTTCTCCTCGCGTGCCAAGGTCAAGGTGGCGACACCGCGATCATCGGTCGCCAGCTTCAATGTCTCGTACATCACCCTGCCCTCATGCCGCGCGCCATCGCGGCGGCCTCTTCGATTAAAGCCTGATCCAGCCCTGTGTCATAGCCCAGCCCTACCAGATGCGCGTTGACCCTTTCGGTGGCGACGTTGCCGGCAGCACCCGGCGCATAGGGGCATCCCCCCAGCCCACCGACCGCGGCATCAAACACCCGCACCCCCATCGACAGCGAGGCATCAATATTATCCATCGCCCGACCGTTGGTGTCGTGATAATGTCCGGCCAGACGGCTCACTGGGACAGCTTCCCGCACTGCCAGCAGCATCCGTGCGATCGTGTCCGGCGTGCCTGCCCCAATGGTATCGCCCAAGGATACCTCATAGCAGCCCATCGAGAACAAGCGGTCTGCAACCTCTGCCACTTTCGACGGATCAACCGCCCCGTCATAGGGGCATTTCACCACGCAAGAAACATAGCCCCGCACCGGCATATCGACATGGCGTGCCTGCTCTAGGATCGGCGCGAAACGCTCGAACGCCTCTTCGATGCTGGCGTTAATGTTCTTCTGGCTGAACCCCTCGCTGGCCGAGGCGAATACAGCGATCTCCCCCGCTTTGGCCGCGACCGCATCCTCATAGCCGCGCATATTCGGCGTCAGCGCGGCATAGCGCACGCCCGTGGGCCGCGCGATCCCGCCAAGCACCTCGGCTGATCCCGCCATCTGCGGCACCCATTTTGGACTGACAAAGCTTGCCACCTCGATCCGGGAAAACCCCGCACGGCTGAGCAGATCCACCAGCGCAATTTTCTCCGCTACAGGTATCTCGCGTGCCTCGTTTTGCAAACCGTCCCTCGGACCGACCTCGAAAATTTCGCAGAACCCTTTATCCATAACGCCGCCTCCCCTTCATTTTGCCAAATAAACTCACCTGCGCGACGGTAGCATCACTCGACCGGCCACGGGTCATAAAAAGATCGGTCAAAAAGCGGCACGTCTTTGGGCAGCGACAACTGGAACGCCTCGCGGTCGGTGATGCGCGCATACCAGGCCGCGACATTGGGTTGGTTGTCGAGCTTGGCGAAATGCTGCGCCATATAGATTGCCTGCCCTACATTCACATCCGCCGCGGTAAAGCCGCTCATCAACAGATAATCCTGTGTCAGGATCCCGCCGCCCAATCGCGCCTCGATCGCGTCGTAGCACTTCATCAAACGCGCGGCTTCCAGCTTCATCACGATGGGGCTGCGCATGGAATCGTCGCGCAGCGCCACATGCTGCTGGGTCAGCGCCGCGCAATGCTGCGATACGGTCTCGGCAAAGTGGATCCACACCAGCCACGCCATCCGATCCGGCGCCCCCGGCATCCGCCCCAAACGGTCGGGGCTGAACCGTTCGCAGAGGTATTCGGCAATGGCACCGGTCTCGAACATCCGCTCCCCGTCGATCTCGAGCGAGGGCACACGCCCCGCCGGCGAAATCGCCAGATACCCCGGGTCGCGCAAAGATTTGTCGAACGCGTGGATCGACACCTCAAAGGGCACCTCGAGCTCGTGCAGCAACCACAGTGTGCGCATTGATCTGGTCTGTTCGACATGGTGCAGGGTAATCATGGTGCGGGCTCCTATTCTTCGGGGTCTAGCCGCACCAGTGCTACACCCGCCTCGACCTGATCACCAGCCTGCGCCAGAACCTCGGCGACGGTGCCATCACGCGCGGCAAGCAGGCTGTGCTCCATCTTCATCGCTTCGAGCACGGCAAGGCGGTCGCCTTTGGTGACCTTCTGGCCAACCGTAGCATCCACGACACGGACAAGGCCGGGCATCGGGGCCTCGATCAGGTTGCCGTCGCCATGTCCGCCCGCAGCTCGCGCAAGCGGGTCGATGACGTCAAATACCAAGCCGTAACCGTCAAACACCGTCACGCGCCCTGCTGCGACAGAAACCGCGGCCGCGTGTTGCCCGCCCACAGACCAGCGCCCGCCGATCCGCTGCGCGATAACTTCGGTCCCGCCCACGGACCAGACTTGATGATCGGACGATACCACCTGCACATGCAGCAGATGATCCTCGCCGCCCCAGGTCAAGCCGACTTCACGGCGCAAGGGCTGCCACAGGGTGAATCCTGCCGCCTCGATCGGGTCCAGCAAAGACAGCGCCGCCATCCCCGCAAGGGCTGCATGGCGCGGCTGAACCTCGGGAGCTTGGGTTAACGCTTCGATATCGCGTCCGATCAGGCCGGTATCCACATCCCCCGCTGCAAACCCTTCATGCGCCGCCAACGCGCCCAAAAACGCAAGGTTTGTCACCGTCCCCGCGACCTCGCACCCGTTTAGGGCTGCGCGCAACCGCGACAAGGCGATCTCGCGCGTGTCTCCATGCACGATTACCTTGGCGATCATCGGATCATAGAACGGGCTGATCGTATCGCCTGCGCGCACGCCGCTGTCGGCACGACACGCGGGGGTAAACTGCAAATGGGTCAACGTGCCCGTGGCGGGCAAGAACCCTTTAGGCACATCCTCGGCATAGAGCCGCGCCTCGAACGCGTGCCCTCGGATCGACAGGTCTTCCTGCCGCAACGGCAACCCTTCGCCCGCAGCAACCCGCAACTGCCACGCGACCAGATCGACGCCGGTAATGGCCTCGGTCACGGGATGTTCCACCTGCAAACGGGTGTTCATCTCCATGAAAAAGAACCCGTCTGTCTGCAACCCGCCAGAGCCGTCGACGATGAATTCGATTGTGCCTGCACCGGCATAGCCGATTGCCTCGGCTGCTGTGACCGCTGCCTGCCCCATCGCCTCGCGCATTTCGGGCGTCATGCCGGGGGCCGGAGCTTCTTCGATGACTTTCTGATGCCGCCGCTGAAGCGAGCAATCGCGTTCAAACAGATGCACGGCTTTGGTCCCGTCGCCAAAGACCTGCACCTCGATATGACGCGGCTTGGTGACGAATTTCTCGACCAGCACGTCCGCATTGCCAAAGGCCGTCTTGGCCTCTGAACGTGCGCTGTCCAGCGCCGCGTGAAAGCCGTCTGCCGCTTCGACCAGTCGCATGCCCTTGCCGCCGCCTCCGGCGACCGCCTTGATCAGAACAGGATACCCGATCTTGTCTGCCTCTGACGCCAGCAAAGCATCGTCCTGATCCGCCCCGTGATACCCTGGCACAACTGGCACACCTGCCTTGATCATCAACGCCTTGGCCGCATCTTTCAGCCCCATCGCACGAATGGCTTTGGCTGACGGTCCGATAAAGACCAGCCCCGCCGCTTCGACCGCATCCACAAAATCGGGATTTTCGGACAGAAACCCATAGCCAGGATGGATCGCCTGTGCGCCGGTATCCAGCGCGACCTGAATAATCACCTCGCCGCGCAGATAGCTATCCGCAGGGGAAGACCCGCCGATATGCACGGCAGTATCCGCCATTGCCACATGTTTCGCCGCGCGGTCCGCGTCTGAATACACCGCCACACAGCGCACCCCCATGGCCTGCGCTGTCTCCATCACGCGGCAGGCAATCTCGCCCCGGTTCGCAATCAATATTGTATCAAACATCAGGCGTAATCCTCGATCAAAGTGAAGCGCTCGCACATCAGCTTCATGTCGGGCTTGAAGCCGCCGGTCCGGTGGAAATACGCTTCGTACGCCGCGCGCCAGTGGTCCAGATCCCTGAACTCGCCCTGTGCTGCGACAAATTCGGCATCGACCTCGTTGAACCTTCGGGTCGCGACCTCGACCGTTTCAACCATCACCGCCGGTGTGCCATCCCAGTTCAGCGCGATATCGCGACGGCCTACCTCGGGGTAGGCATCGCCGCCTGCGCCATAAGCAGAGGCCGCCTCGCAGGTGGCTGTTTTCTTGCCCGCACGCACGAGGGCGATAATCTCGGCGCAAACGGTCGGGTTGTCACCAAACCGGAATGTCTCCGCCTCCGGATTGGCATCGACGATCTGTTGCAATGTTTTTGTCATAGCGTTTCCCCTTACATCCGGAACACGCCAAAGCGTGTATCCTCGATCGGCGCATTCAAACTTGCCCGCAGCGATAGCGACAGCACCTCGCGGCTGTGGCGCGGGTCGATCACGCCGTCATCCCAAAGCCGCGCTGTTGCATACAGCGGGTGAGACTGTTCTTCGAACATATCAATTGTGGGCTGCTTGAACGCGGTCTCTTCTTCCTCGGTCCAGCTGTCGCCGGCGCGTTCAATGGCGTCCCGTTTGACCGTGGCCAGAACGCCTGCTGCCTGCGCGCCACCCATGACCGAGATGCGCGAGTTGGGCCATGTCCACATGAAGCGCGGGGAATAGGCGCGCCCCGCCATGCCATAGTTACCGGCCCCAAACGACCCGCCCACCAACATGGTGATCTTGGGGACGTTGGTCGAGGCCACGGCTGTCACCATCTTGGCCCCGTGCCGCGCGATGCCTTCGTTCTCGTATTTCCGCCCGACCATAAAGCCGGTGATATTTTGCAAAAAGACCAGAGGGATTTTGCGCTGCGAACAGAGCTCTACAAAATGCGCGCCTTTCTGGGCGGATTCCGAAAACAGCACACCGTTGTTGGCGATGATGCCGACGGGGCAGCCTTTGACATGGGCGAAACCGCAGACGAGCGTCTCACCAAAGCGGGCCTTGAACTCGTCAAAGCGACTGCCATCGACCAGCCGCATGATGACTTCGCGGATGTCATAGGGCGTGCGCAGATCAGCGGGGACCACGCCGAGCATCTCGGCCGGATCATAGGCGGGGTCTTCGGCGGGTTGCCACTGCACGTTCATCGGGGCCGCGCGGTTCAGCCCGGCCACCGCACGACGCGCAAGCGCCAGCGCATGGGCGTCATCCTCGGCCAGATAATCCGCCACACCTGACAGACGGGTGTGCACATCACCACCGCCAAGGTCTTCTGCGGTAACCACCTCGCCTGTGGCGGCCTTTACCAGCGGCGGACCGGCCAAAAAGATTGTGCCTTGTTCTTTGACGATGATCGACACATCCGACATCGCGGGCACATAGGCCCCCCCTGCGGTGCACGATCCCATGACCACCGCGATCTGGGGGATGCCCTTGCCGCTCATCCGCGCCTGATTATAGAAAATCCGGCCAAAGTGGTCGCGGTCGGGAAAGACCTCGTCCTGATTGGGCAGGTTCGCGCCGCCACTATCGACCAGATAGATACAGGGCAGATGGTTTTCCTCTGCGATCTCTTGGGCGCGCAGGTGTTTCTTGACGCTCATCGGGAAATAGGTGCCGCCCTTCACGGTCGCATCATTGCACACGATCATGCAGTCAATGCCCTGCACCTTGCCGACACCCGCGATTACACCCGCCGCTGGGGCCGCCCCGCCATAGAGCCCGTGGGCCGCCAGTGCCCCGACCTCAAGGAACGGCGATCCGGGGTCGAGCAGATTGGCCACCCGTTCGCGCGGCAGCATCTTGCCGCGGCTCACGTGGCGGGCGCGAGATTTCTCGCCGCCGCCCAGTTCCGCCGCATCCGCCGCCTCGCGGATGGTCTGCAGCGCGGCCAGATGCGCGGCCTCGTTCGCCTTGAAGCTTTCGGACGAGGGCAAGGCTTGCGAAATCAGCTTCATGTCGGTCTCCTTGATCGGATGGAATGGGGGGACGTCACAGGGGGTACGGCATCACGTAGCCCCTTCGGCAGCGGCGCGGGCTTTCAGCGCGCGGCGGATCACCTTGCCTGTGACGGTCATCGGCAAAGCGTCCAGAAAGGCCACCTCGCGCGGGTAGGAATAGCTGGCAAGGCGGGTCTTGACCCAGTCTTGCAGGGTCTGTGCGTCAACGGTCGCACCGGATTTGCGCACGACATAGGCTTTAACGATCTCGGTCCTCAGCGCATCAGGCTTGCCGACGACACCGCAGGTTGCGACATCGGGATGGGTCAGCAGGCAATCCTCGATCTCTGCCGGACCGATGCGATAGCCGCTAGAGGTGATCACATCATCCTCGCGCCCGACAAAGCGCAGGTAGTCCCCGTCGAACACGCCGCGATCGCCGGTCAGCATCCAATCGCCGCGATATTTCTGCGCCGTCTCATCGGGGCGCTGCCAATAGCCGAGCATCATCGCGGCTGATCCCTTGCGGATGGCGACATCGCCTTCGTCTGCCGTCGGCGCACCGTCATCATCCAACACCGCGACGTCATGGCCCGGCACACGTTTGCCAATGCAACCGGGGCGTGGCGGGAACTGGCTGCCTGCGCTGGTGGCGACCATGTTACATTCGGTCTGCCCGTAGAATTCGTTGATGGTCAGGCCAAAGGCTTGCTGCCCCCACGCCAGCATCTCTGCGCCCAAAGGCTCCCCGCCCGATGCGACGGACCGCAGACCCGCAATCTCGGCTCCTTCGGCTTTGAGCATCCGCAGCGCGGTTGGCGGAAAGAACACGTTACGCACATCGCCGTCCCGGATAATACAGGCGCAGGCCTCGGGTGAGAATTTAAGCAACCGCGCGGCGACCACGGGCACGCCAAGCGCCAGCGCGGGCATTAGCACATCGAACAGCCCGCCGATCCATGCCCAATCCGCTGGCGTCCAGAGGCAATCGCCGTCCTGCCCCAGCACATCATGGCTAAGCGAGACACCGGGCAGATGACCCGTCAGCACCCGATGGCCGTGCAGCGCGCCTTTCGGCGACCCCGTCGTGCCCGAGGTATAGATCAGCACCGCCGGATCGTCAGGGCCGGTGTCGGCAAAGGCGACAGGATCGCCCGCCATGCCGACGCTATCCACCATCAAGGGCGTCGCCAGCCCCCCCAGCAGATCGCGCCCTTCGGGATCGGTCAGCACCAGCGTCACGCCCGCATCACGCACCCGCGACGCAAGGGCATCATACTTGAAGAGTTTGAACAAAGGCACTGAAATCGCGCCGATTTTCCAGATCGCCAGATGGGCCGCAGCACACCATGGGCTTTGCCCCAGCAGCACGCCCACACGGTCGCCCGCCCGCACCCGCTGCGCCAAGGCGCGGGCCAGTCTGTCGACCATATCGGACAGGGTGCCAAAGCTGACATCGCGTCGCGCATCCCCCGTCAGATCAATGATCGCGAGCCGCGCGGGGTCATGGGACAGACATTGCGCCGCCATATTCAGCCGCGTCGGAATCTCCCACGCGCCCGAACGGTCCAGTCCTGGCAGGGCTTGGGCCATCAGTCTTCCCACACGTCCAGCGACAGCGCCTGACGCGCTGTCTGCTCCATCAGGCAGCTGATCGCAGCTGGCCCCTGACCTGTGCCGCCTTGCCATAGCGCCGCCTCATAGGTGCAGGCTTTGTCACGAAATTCGATCCAGGCGCGTTGCATCTCGCGCAGGGCGTCGGCCACACCGGCTCTGTCTTCGGAAGCGGGTACCGCATCCGCATCCCTTCGTTTTGCCTGAACCATCACTGCGGCGTAATTGTCATTCAACCGCTGGTCCCAAAATTGCAGTTCGCGGTCCAGACAGCCGCCCATGCCGTAGGTGCTGCTTCCGCTTGGCGTATCCTCCATACACTGGTTCGCCGACGCGCCCGCGCAGGCCAGCTTTGCCGCATAGCCCTCTGCGTCGGCCAGACAGAGCTCTGTCCCGCGATCGCTATACTGCAGGTCCTGCGCGGCAAGCGGTGAGGCGCATAGCATCAAGGCGAGCGCGACGCGTTTCACGCCATCGCTCCCATCATCTCGCGGCCCACCAGCATACGACGGATTTCCGAGGTCCCTGCCCCGATCTCCATCAGCTTGGCGTCGCGGAAGATACGGCCCACGGGGTTGTCAGACAGATAGCCCGCGCCCCCCATTGCCTGCACCGCCTGATGCGCCTGTTTCATCGCTTCTTCGCTGGCATAGAGACAGCAGGCGGCGGCATCGGCGCGGGTCACATCACCGCGGTCGCAGGCCTTGGCGACCTCGTAAACATAAGCACGGGCAGAATTCATCGCGGTGTACATATCCGCCATCTTACCCTGCATCAGCTGGAAGTTCCCGATGGGCTGCCCGAACTGCTTGCGCTCGGCCATATAGGGCATGATCTCGTCCAGACAGGCGGCCATAATCCCAAGGCCAATGCCTGCCAGCACCACACGTTCGTAGTCGAGCCCCGACATCAGCACAGCCACGCCGCGCCCTTCTTGGCCCAGAACGTTTTCGAACGGGACTTCGACGTTGTCAAAGATCAGTTCGGCCGTGTTGGACCCGCGCATGCCGAGCTTGTCGAAATGCTGACCGGTTGAGAACCCCTTCATATCTTTCTCGATCAAAAAGGCGGTGATGCCTTTTGATCCGGCGTCGGGGTCGGTCTTGGCATAGACGACCAGCGTGTCGGCATCGGGGCCATTGGTGATCCAGTATTTGTTGCCCGACAGGCGGTAGTGGTCATTGCGCTTTTCGGCGCGCAGCTTCATCGACACCACGTCGCTGCCCGCAGAGGGTTCGGACATCGCCAGCGCGCCGACATGTTCGCCAGAACACAGACCCGGCAAGAACTTTGCCTTCTGCTCGGGCGTGCCGTTCAAGCGGATCTGGTTGACGCAAAGGTTGCTATGCGCGCCGTAGGACAGGGAGACCGAAGCGGACGCCCGCGCGATTTCTTCCACCGCGACAGTATGCGCGACATACCCCATGCCAGAGCCGCCGAATTCTTCTTCGACCGTCATGCCCAACAGACCAAGGCCGCCCATCTCTTCCCATAGCTCGGGCGGGAATTCGTTTTTGGCATCAATATCAGCGGCCATGGGTTTGACCCGCTCTTGCGCCCAACGGTGCACCATGTCGCGCATCTCGTTCACATCATCGCCCAAATCGAATTTCATGGTGGTGTTGAACATATAACCCTCCCCCCTAGTTTATTGAACAGTTGTTCATTACACTACACTTCTCGCGGATTCGGTCAAGCAAATGTCGCACGACCGTGGAACTGTAACCGCATCGCTAATGTTAGCACTGTAACACATTGCCGAAAGGACGCAGCGATATGAGCACCTCGATGAAGAAAGAATTCTGGGACCGCATTGATGACACCCGCATCGGGATGCTGGCGACAGATACAGCCCGCGCCATCCCGATGAGCCACTATGCCGACCATGACGCGAACTGCCTTTGGTTCATCACTGCACGTGATACCGATCTGGCGAAATCGGCCCAAACGGGTGCCGCGGCCGAATATCTGGTGACCAGCAAGGACGAACATCTTTACGCCCGCATCGACGGCACCGTTCAGGCTGTGACCGACCCTGCCAAACTGGACGACCTGTGGAACGCCTTTGCCGCTGCATGGTTCAAGGACGGGCGCAAGGATGACGACGTGCAGCTCGTGCGCATGGACCTGAAACAGGCCGAGGTCTGGTTGACCGGCGGCAGCCTGTCGTTCCTCTATGAGATCGCCAAAGCCAACGTGACCAAGCAGGTTGCAGATGCAGGCGAACACGGGACGATCCGGTTCTGAACAACGAGTGTTGAACAGACCACCATGTCACAGAGAGGGGCCGGCACATGTCCGGCCCCTTGACGATTAAGCCCGAGGCGGTGAGACTCGACCGCTTACTCCTGCTGGAACACCGCCGAGACTTCTGCGCGAATGATCCGTGCGATCAGCGCGCAATCGTCCAGCGAGAACGTTAGCGGTACGCGCATGTCGATGATGCTGGAAAGCACCGCATCGCTAGCGGGCAGCACGGGGGATTTGGCGTAGCGCCATGAATCATAGCGGCTGGTGAAGCCGACAGGTTCTGCGCCGCCGAACCACTTAAGCTCCACGCCGCGGGCGGCACAGCGTGACAGGACGGCTTTTATAGCTGGTGTTTGCCAGCCTGATAGCAGGAACTGAATGGATGATCCGACAAAGCGTTCTGCCTCGGGGCGGCTGATCACGGTCAGCCCAGGGGTATCGCGCAAGCCGTCCTCTACGACCTGATACCGCGCATTCCACTTTCCAATCTGAGCATCGAGCCGCCGCAGCTGCGGACGCAGGATCGCGGCGCGCAGGTTATCCATCCGGCCAGAGATATTGGGCGTATCGTATTTGATCGTCTCGAAGGTTTCGGGCGTGGGGCCGGCCACATGCCGATCAAAAAGCATATAGGACCCCGACAGCATGATCGCCCGCGCTGCCACCTCGGGATCATCGGTGACCAGCAGTCCGCCCTCGCCTGCGTTAACATGTTTATACGTCTGGCACGAATAGCACCCCACCGCCCCATGCCGCCCCGAAGGCACGCCGTTCCAGCTGGCCCCCATGGTATGGGCGCAATCCTCTACCACGGTGACACCGGCGGCATCACAAAGCGTCATCAGCGCGTCCATATCGCAGATGTGACCCCGCATATGGCTTAACAGTAGAACCCGCGCCTGATCCAGTTTGCCGGCGAGGTCGTCCAGATCGATCACCAGCCCTTCTGTCACATCGACAAAGACAGGCTCCGCCCCGACCGCGGCAATCGCACCGGGCACGGGGGCGAGCGTAAAGGCGTTGGATAGCACCCGGTCTCCCGGTTTGACGCCGACAGCCCGCAGGGCGGTGGCGATGGCATAACCGCCCGAGGCCACGGCAAGGCAGTATTGCGCGCCCACCATCGCTGCGAATTCCTGCTCCAGCAGCGCGACCTCTGCAGTCTCTCCGGCCACGGTGTTATAGCGGTGCAGTCGCCCGTGGCGCATTACGGCGACAGCGGCGTCAATGGCGTCTTCAGGAATGGGTTCTTGTTGGGTAAAGCTGCCGGTGAAGACCTCTGCCATGTTTGCTGCCATGTCAGGCTGCACCGATCAGACGGGTCACGATATCAGGCAGGTCGTCATAGTGGTCCAGCAAGGCTTCGGGGGCCAGTGCCGCCATATCGTCACCCGAAGGGCCAAAGGACACCAGCACGCAAGGCACCCCCGCCGCGCGCGCCGTCTCGCGGTCGGTATTGGTATCTCCGACAAGCAAGCATAGCGCCGGATCACCCCCGGCACGGCGAGCCGTTTCGAACAGATGTTCGGGATCCGGCTTGCGCATCGCCAGCGTGTCAGCCCCCACCATCGCGCCAAAGGCATCACGCACGCCGAGCCTTGTCAGCAGTGTATGGGCCAGCGCTTCGGGTTTGTTGGTGCAGATTGCCACGCGGTAGCCTGCGGCTTTCAACGCCGCTACTGCCTGCATCGCGCCGGGGTAAAGCACCGTATGGGTGTCGATCTCGCGGCCATAGGCCTCGAGCAGCATAGGGTAATAGCGGTCGATCGTTGCTTCGTCCTCAGCCCGACCCAGCCTTTCCATTCCCAAACGCAGCATCGCGCGCCCGCCCTTCAAAGCCGTGCCAGCGTCGGTTTTCACATCCAGAACATCACCCTCGCCCATATCCCGGAAACACGCATTGGCCGCGGCAATCAGGTCACCGCTGGTGTCTGCCAAGGTCCCGTCGAGGTCGAATACTACCGTTTTCATCGGCATTCCTTTGCTGAATGTATTGCAGGCGGAAATCTTCTTTGATGACCCCTAGCCTTGCGCAAAATCGTCAACAAGGTAAAGAGAGCGGACATTAAATTGATTAAAGAGATTATACATGGAAGTCGCACTGATCCTTTTGGCCGCAGGCAAAGGTACCCGTATGCAATCGGACCTGCCAAAGGTTCTGCACGCCGTCGCCCACGCACCGCTATTGGAACACGCTATGGCCTCTGGCGCGGCATTATCGCCTGCCCGTACGGTCGTTGTTGCAGGTCACGGTGCCGATCAGGTGCGTGCCGCAGCCCAAGCATTTGACGATGAAGCGCAGGTTGTGGTTCAAGAAGAGCAGCTTGGTACCGCCCACGCCGTCGGTCAAGCACGCGAGGCGCTGGCGGGGTTCGAAGGCACGGCTATCGTTTTGTACGGCGATACGCCTTTTGTGCAGACCGAAACCCTCGAAAAAATGTGTGACGCGCTGAAGTCGAACGATGTCGTTGTGCTGGGCTTCGACGCTGCCGATCCTGCGCGCTATGGCCGGCTGGTGATGCAAGGCGACAGCCTGGATCGCATCGTCGAATACAAAGACGCCACAGATAAAGAGCGCGCGATAACGCTTTGTAATAGCGGCGTTGTTGCTTGCAAATCTGATCTATTGTTTGACCTGATTGACGCCGTTGGCAATGACAACGCGTCGGAAGAATACTACCTCACCGACATCATCGGCATTGCACGGGATCGCGGGCTCAAAGCCACTGCTGTCACCTGTGACGAGGTCGAAACAATGGGCGTGAATTCCCGCGCTGATCTGGCCGCTGCCGATGCCGCGTTCCAATCGCGGGCCCGTGCGGCGATGCTGGAAGACGGCATCACGCTGATGGCCCCCGATACAGTCTATTTCGCACGCGATACCTATATCGGACGCGACACGGTGATCGAACCCAATGTGGTCTTTGGACCCGGCGTGACGATTGAATCCGGTGCCACCATCCGCGCGTTCAGCCACCTTGAAGGGTGCCATGTCGCCCGTGGTGGCATCATCGGCCCCTACGCCCGTCTGCGCCCCGGTGCGGAGCTGTCCGAGGATGTGCGCATCGGCAATTTCGTCGAGGTGAAGAACGCGCAGATCGCCGAAGGGGCCAAGGTGAACCACCTGAGCTATATCGGCGACGCAACCATCGGTGCCAAAGCCAACATCGGCGCGGGCACAATCACCTGCAACTACGACGGCGTGATGAAGCACCATACCCATATCGGGGCCAATGCCTTTATCGGGTCAAACACCATGTTGGTGGCTCCCGTGCATATCGGCGACGGCGCGATGACAGGATCAGGATCGGTGATCACGTCGGATGTAGAAGCAGACGCGCTGGCGCTTGCGCGCGCACCGCAGGTAGAAAAACCCGGCATGGCCCGGAAATTGTTCGAAATGTTAAAGGCCAAAAAGGCCAAACAGCAGAGAGGCAGCTAATCATGTGTGGTATTGTCGGTATCCTTGGCCAACACGAAGTTGCGCCTACCCTCGTCGAAGCCCTGAAACGCTTGGAATACCGCGGCTATGACAGCGCCGGTATCGCCACGGTTGACGCAGGCAAGCTGGACCGCCGCCGGGCAGTCGGAAAGCTGGTAAACCTGTCAGACCTGTTGGTGCATGAGCCGCTGGCTGGCAAGTCAGGCATTGGCCACACCCGTTGGGCCACCCACGGTGCCCCCTCCGTCACCAATGCCCACCCGCATCAGGCGGGACCCGTGGCCGTCGTGCACAATGGTATCATCGAAAACTTCCGCGAACTGCGGGCTGAGCTCGCCGAGAACGGCGTGGAATTCGTGACCGAAACGGACACGGAAACCGTTGCGCTGCTCACCCAGAAGTACATGGCAGAAGGATTAGGCCCGGTGGACGCCGCAACCAAGACCATCGCACGGCTGCACGGGGCCTTTGCGCTGGCGTTCCTGTTTGACGGCGAAAACGATCTGATGATCGGCGCACGCAAAGGGGCCCCGCTTGCCGTGGGCTATGGCGACAACGAGATGTATCTGGGCAGCGACGCGATTGCCCTGTCGCCGATGACAGACCGCGTGACCTACCTTGAAGAAGGCGACCGCGCCGTCCTGACCCGTACGTCGGTCAAAATTTTCGACGCCAATGACGCGCCTGTCGATCGTGTGGTTAAGAAAATCAGCCTCGACACCACCCGCATCGACAAAGCCGGCCACAAACACTTTATGGCGAAAGAGATCGCCGAACAGCCCGCCGTCATCGGCGAGGCGCTATCGCGCTACCTGACCACGGACGGAGAGATCATGCTGCCCGATCCGGGCCTTGATTTCACCAAGCTCGACCGGATCACCATGGTCGCCTGCGGGACAGCCTTTTACGCTTGTCTTACGGCGAAATACTGGTTCGAGCAGATTGCACGCCTGCCCGTTGAAGTCGATGTGGCCTCGGAATTCCGGTACCGCGAACCGCCGATTTCTGACCGCACGATGGCCCTGTTTGTCAGCCAGTCCGGCGAAACCGCCGATACACTCGCAGCCCTGCGCTATTGCGCGGGCAAGGCTGATTTGATCGCCTCGGTTGTGAATGTCACTGAGTCCTCGATTGCACGTGAAAGCAATCTGGCGCTGCCGATCCATGCGGGCGTAGAGGTCGGCGTTGCATCCACCAAAGCGTTCACCTGCCAGTTGACCGTCCTGTTCCTTATGGTGCTGAAAGCCGCCGTGGACCGCGGTGCAATCACCAAGGAAGAGCTGGCAGACTACGTCTCAAGCCTGCGGTCCATGCCGTCGCTGATCAACACAGCGCTCGAGCAAAACGGGGCACTGCGTGACGAGGCCTACAAGCTGTCTTCGGCACGTGACGTGCTGTTTTTGGGGCGCGGCGCGATGTTCCCCCTTGCCCTTGAGGGTGCGTTGAAACTGAAAGAAATCAGTTATATACACGCCGAAGCTTATGCATCTGGCGAGCTAAAGCACGGCCCCATCGCGCTGATTGACGAAAACGTTCCTGTGGTGGTCATGGCCCCAAACGACGCGTTGTTCGATAAAACCGTCAGCAACATGCAAGAAGTTATGGCGCGCAAGGGCAAGGTCATCCTGATCTCGGACCGCGCAGGACTGGACGCAGAATCCGAAGGCACATGGGGGCAGATCGAAATGCCGCCGGTTGCAGCTGCACTCGCCCCGATCCTTTATGCCATCCCTGCCCAACTGCTGGCCTATCATACTGCCATCGCCAAGGGGACAGATGTCGACCAACCACGCAACCTAGCCAAATCGGTGACCGTAGAATGAACCTAGCCCCCTATATGGCGCAGCTGAACGCATTGGCTAACCCCACTGCGGTGGACAAACTGCACAGCGCGCACAAGGTGGATCGCCCCTATCTGGGCGTGACCAACCCGCAGATCAACGATCTGACCAAAACCTGGCGGGCCGAGCTGTCGTTGGCTGACCGGATTTCGCTGGCGGACGCGCTGTGGCAGACTGACATTTTCGAAGCCCGGCTCGCGGCGGCGAAACTGCTGACCCAAGCCCGCTTGCGCCCCGATGACGAAGCGGCGTGGCAGTTGATCCAAAGCTGGGTGCCCGATTTTGACAGCTGGGCCATCGCCGATCACGCCTGTATGGCCGCGCAAAAGCGTTTGCTTGCCGATCCTCAGCGTCTGGATGTGGTCGAAAGCTGGACCCAATCCGGAGAGCTTTGGTCAAAGCGCGCAGCCTTGGTCGCCACATTGCCATGGACCAAGCAGAATAACCCAAAACCCGAAGAGCTGGACGCGCGCGAGCGTATCCTTGGCTGGGCGGCGGGCTATCTGCCGGTCAAGAACGGCATCTTGCAAAAGGCCATCGCCTGGTGGGTACGCGACCTCAGCCGTCATGATCCAGCGCGGGCGGCAGAGTTTATCGAAGCCAACCGCACACATCTCAAGCCTTATGCGATCAAAGAGGCAGCACGGTATCTGCCTGACTTCCCGCTTGAAACAGCAACCGATGACGCCGACGCAGCGTCGGAAGACTGAAATTGCAAGGCTGATCCTGAACGAGAACGGGCGTCCAAGGTTTTCCTCGGACGCCCGTTTTGCATTTGATGTTATAGGACCGCCAGAGTTACCCGTTCGTTGACACTTCGACCTTGGTCAGATCCGTCAGCGACGCCCCGATCAACCGCAATGCAGACAGTGACATACGGCTGCCGCCCGATGCAGGCCCGTCCAGCGGGATCAGCTCTACGGTAGAAGATTTACCAGTCGCGGGGTTGGTCACGCGGCCCTGCATCTCTGATTTCACCAGCGGCGTTTTCAGCCACAGCCCCGGTTCGGTCGCACTGCCAAGCGAGGCCACGGTCGTGCCAAGCGACTTGGCCCCCGAAGCTGCGGGTTTGGACGCCTCGGCGCGTTGTTCAGCCGTCGTGGTATCCAAGGCATCCGCCGTGCGCGCAGCTGCAGGCGGGCGCGGCGCGGTGGTGGCCGGCGACGGTGTTGCCGTTTCGCCCGTTTCGACACCAGTTTCTGCTGTAACCGCGGGCGTACTTTCGTCGCCGGCCTTGTTACCCAGACCCATACGATCCGTTACGCCGGCACATCCGGCCAGACCCACGACAGCGATACCTAAAATAAAATAATGTTTCATGCGATAAATCTAACGTTCCAACGAACCCGCTTCAATCTCCTAAATGCTACTTGCCCCGCGATGGGCCGATGTTTACCTATGACATATGAATGCACCTTTGATTGACCCGTTCGCCCGCGCTATCACCTATCTGCGCGTCTCTGTTACAGATCGCTGTGACTTTCGCTGTGTTTATTGTATGTCCGAGAATATGACCTTCCTGCCCAAAAAGGAACTTCTGTCTCTGGAAGAGCTGGATCGGCTGTGCACCAACTTTGTCGATCTCGGGGTGCAAAAACTGCGCATCACAGGGGGCGAGCCTTTGGTGCGCAAGGGGATCATGACCTTCTTTAACAGCATGACCCGCCATCTGGACGCCGGCACGCTCAAAGAGCTGACGTTGACGACCAATGGCAGCCAGCTCGAGCGTTACGCCGCCGACCTTTATGCCGCCGGTGTGCGCCGCGTGAATGTGTCGCTGGACACGCTGGACGATCAAAAGTTTGCCGATATCACACGCTGGGGCCGCCTGCCCCAGGTCCTGCGCGGTATTGATGCTGCGCAAAATGCGGGGCTGCGGGTCAAAATCAACGCCGTGGCGCTGAAGGGCTTTAACGAGGCCGAGTTACCCAGCATGACCGCGTGGTGTGCCGACCGCGGCATTGATCTGACGTGGATCGAGGTGATGCCCATGGGCGATCTCGGGAACGAGGACCGTCTGGGTCAGTACTGGTCCCTCAAAGACGTGCGCCGCGCCTATGAGGATCATTATACAGTCACCGATCTGGCAGAGAACACTGGCGGGCCTGCGCGTTATGTGCGGCTTGAAGAGACCGGTCAGAAGATCGGGTTTATCACGCCGTTGTCTCATAACTTCTGCGAAAGCTGTAACCGCGTGCGGATCACCTGCACGGGCGAGATCTACATGTGTCTGGGTCAGGAAGACGTGGCCGACCTGCGTGCGCCTTTGCGCAACCACCCCGAAGATGACGCCCCCCTAAAAGACGCCATCCGCGCGGCGATCAGCCTAAAGCCCAAGGGCCATGACTTTGATTATTCACGGCAAAAGCTGGATGGGCAGATGCCCCGCCACATGAGCCACACAGGCGGCTGACCCGACCGTGTCCGCACCTTTCCTGTACCGCGCCTGGGTTCTCGCCAGTCGCTGCCTGATCCCCTTTGCCGCCAGCGCAGAGGCGCGAAAATTGCACGGGCAAGATGTGCCCGCCGCCCGCGCGGGCGAGAAACGCGGTATTGCAACGCTGCCGCGCCAGACGGATGGAAAACTGGTCTGGGTCCACGCTGCCTCGGTCGGGGAAAGCCTGTCGGTGCTGGCGTTGATCACCCGCATGGGCATCATGCTGCCCGACGCGCAATTCCTGATCACATCGGGCACCGCGACCTCGGCCAAGCTGGTGGCGCAGCGTCTGCCGCCGCGCAGCGTGCACCAGTTCGCCCCGCTTGACGCGCCCGGCCCCCTTAAGCGCTTTTTGTCCCACTGGCGGCCCGATGCCGCGATTTTTGTCGAAAGCGAGATTTGGCCCCAGATGCTGCGCCGGACCCATGCGACAGGTGCGCCGATGGCTTTGGTTAATGCGCGGATGTCTGATAAGACCGTGGATTTCTGGGAGAAATGGCCCCGCACAGCCCGCTATCTGTTTGATGTCTTTACGCTGATCCTGACCCAGAATGACGCGATGGCACGCAATATGATACGCATGCACGCCCCTGCCGATCGCGTCTCGCGCGGGGTGAATCTAAAATCTATGGCGGGCCCTCTGCCGGTCGACGACAAGGCGCTTGCGCGGGTGACCGCGGCGCTTGACGGGCGGCCCGTATGGGTTGCCTCCTCGACCCACGAAGGCGAAGAACGCACCGTCCTTGCGACACACCGCAAGCTGTTGCGCGACCTGCCCGATCTATGTCTGATCCTTGCCCCCCGTCATCCTGAACGCGGCGACGCGATCGAGGCGCTGGCCCATGATGCTGGCTTGACCGTCCAACGGCGCAGCCGCGGCGACGCGCCGGGCGGGCAAGTCTATCTGGCGGATACGCTGGGTGAATTGGGTCTGTGGTACAGCCTGTCTGACGTGGTTTTTCTGGGCGGCTCTCTTTTGCCCATTGGCGGGCACAACCCGTTCGAGGTGGCGCAATCGGGCGCGGCTGTGCTGTCAGGCAACCATGTCGCGGCGTTTGCAGAGACCTATGCGCAGCTTGAAACCGAAGGGGCCGCGCGGATTGTGGCGGATGGCGAAGACCTGACCGCCCGCGTCCTGTCGCTCTTGACCAATCCCCAAGAGCGCGCGACGATGACCGCCGCCGCATCCCGTTTCATCGCCGCGCAGGACGACCAGCTGGATGCGATCGCCAGCCGTCTGATCACCACTCTCAAGTTGGATACCCCATGACCCACCCGCTTGCCCGCACCGATGTGATCGCCCCGAACTTCAAGCGCCGGCTGAGCGGCGTCACCGCCACTGTGATGCGGCTGGTGCCGGTGCAATCGCGTGACATATCGATCGTGGCGACCGGTCCTGTCGTCCCCGAGGACGTGCCACAGGTGCCTTTATTGTCGCTGATCACCATGTCGCGGCTGGGGCCATCAGCCTCTGGTTGGCGGGTCTGGCACGCGCGGCGCAACGTAGAGATGCTGGGCGGGCTGGCGCTGCGCTATCTGCTGGGCAAACGGCTTAAGCTGATGTTCACCTCGGCCAGCCAACGCGAGCAGACCGGCCTGACGCGCTGGCTGATCCGGCGGATGGATACCGTGGTTGCGACCTCGGACCGGACCAACGCCTATCTGGAAAACCCCGGCCATGTGATCATGCATGGCATCGACACCGAAGGTTTTGCCCCCTCGCCCGACCGCGCCGCCTTGCGCGCCGAGCTTAAGCTGCCAGTGAACGCGACGCTGGTGGGCTGCTACGGCCGTATCCGCGCACAAAAGGGCACCGATGCCTTTGTCGAGGCGATGCTGCCCATCCTGCGGGACAATCCCGATGTCGTGGCCCTTGTGATGGGGCGCGCGACCGAGAAATACGAAGCCTTCGAGAAAGGCCTGAAAGACCGCGCCCGCGCCGAGGGCCTGTCGGACCGGATGCTCTTTCTGCCAGAAGTACCCGTAGGCGATATGGCCGATTTCTACCGTGTGCTGGATCTGTATGTCGCGCCGCAACGCTGGGAAGGGTTCGGACTGACCCCGATCGAAGCGATGGCCTGCGGTGTGCCAGTCGTCGCCACCCGTGTGGGCGCGTTTGAAAAGCTTGTAGTGCAAGGCACAACCGGCCTGCTGGTGGACCCAGACAATATCCCCGCGCTTGAGGCCGCGACACGCGATGCCCTGTCTGACCGGACGCGTCTGGCCGCGTGGGCAGAGGCCGGGCGCAGCTATGTCGTGTCGGATTTTTCGATTGCGCGCGAAGCCGCGGCATTGGTCAAGATTTACCGTAAACTGCTGGCGGCATAGGGCGCGGGTTTCCCCACGCCCCATGCGCATGAGCTTTAGCCGATTGGCATACGCTGTTCGGCGATACCTGCCCACCAGCTGCAGCCAGCAGGGATGATATCGTCGTTAAAGTTATACATCGGGTGGTGCACCATCGCGGTGTCGCCATTGCCGACCAGAATATAAGCACCCGGGCGCTCTTCGAGCATAAAGGCGAAATCCTCGCCGCCCATGACCAAGGGTGCTTCGTCACATTGCCCTGAGATACCGCGTGCGACATCCGCCGCGAATTCGGTTTGCGCGTCGTGGTTCACCATCACCGGATAGTTGCGCACGTATTTGACCCGTGCCGTCGCGCCAAAGGTGGTGGCGATGCCTTCGCAAATCTCTGTCACGCGTTTTTCTGCAAGATCGCGCAGGTCGTTTGACAAAGTGCGCACGGTGCCCAGCAGGTTCACCCGCTGCGGGATGACGTTGAACGCCTTGGAGGAGGATTCAATCGAGGTGATGGACACCACGATATTGCCCACAGGGTCCGCATTTCGGCTGACGATGGTTTGCAGCGCGGTGATGATATGCGCGGTCACAACGCCTGTATCGATGGTCTCATGCGGCTTGGCAGCGTGGCCGCCCAGACCTTCGACCTCGATCTCGAGCAGATCGGTGGCCGCAAAGAACGGGCCAGGGCGAATGCCGAACTGACCTGCAGGAATACCGGGCCAGTTGTGCATGCCATAGACCTCTTGGATGCCCCAGCGGTCCATCATGCCATCTTCGCACATCTCGCGCCCGCCGCCGCCCCCTTCTTCGGCGGGCTGAAAGATCACCACGACCGTCCCGTCAAAGTTCCGCGTTTCGGCCAGATACTGCGCCGCGCCCAAAAGCATCGCCGTGTGGCCGTCGTGGCCGCAGGCGTGCATCGCGTTGGGCGTCTTGGAGGCATAGTCCAACCCGGTTTGCTCGTGGATCGGCAGCGCGTCCATATCTGCGCGCAGCCCGATGACCTTGCCCGACGCGGTGGAGTTGCCCTTGATCACGCCGACAACGCCGGTACGCCCGATGCCTTCGACGACTTCGTCACAGCCAAAGGACCGCAGCTTTTCAGCGACGGTGGCAGAGGTGCGATGCGTCTCAAACAAGATTTCGGGGTGTTCATGCAGGTCACGTCGCCATGCGGTGATGTCGGTGTGCAATTCGGCAAATCGGTTCTTAACGGGCATTTTCGAAGTCCTTGAGGGTCTGGGGGATAAAGGCAAGCCGGCGGCTAGGCTGGCAATCTTGTTTCAATCATTTCCGCGTACCAGCTACAACCTGCGGGGATCGCGTCATCGTTGAAATTATACATAGGGTGGTGAACGGTCGGCCCGTCGCCATTGCCGAGCATGATATAAGCACCGGGGCGCTGGTTCAGCATATACGAGAAATCCTCCCCCGCCATGATCGGGGGCGTGTCACGGTCCACACCGGGCGCGATGTTTTCGGCCACGTCAGCGGCATAGCTGGTGTTGGTCTCTGCGTTCACGGTGATGGGGTAGCCGCGCGCGTAGGTGATGTCGGCGGTACACTGATAGGCCGCGCAGGTGTGGGACACGACTGACTGCAAGCGGTCCTGCACCAGATCGCGGATGCCTGCATCAAGGGTGCGAACGGTACCGCGCAACCGCACCGTCTGCGGCAGGACATTATAGCTGTCGGTGTCGGATCGCATGGTGCAGACCGACACCACCGCGTTCTTGATCGGGTCGACATTGCGCGCGGCAATGGATTGCAGTGCCACGACGACATGGGCCGCAGCAAGGTTGGTATCAATCGCTTCATGGGGTGCAGCGGCATGACCACCCTGCCCGGTGATGGTAATATCGAATTCGTCCGCCGCCGCCAGCAACGCCCCGCTGCGGATCGCGAATGTACCGATGGGATGACCCGGCATATTGTGCATGCCGTAGACTTCGTCGATCGACCACCGCTCCATCAGGCCTTCCTCGACCATGACATTGCCGCCCCCGCCGCCCTCTTCGGCAGGTTGAAAGATCAGCACCGCGCGCCCATCGAAATTGCGTGTTTCCGCCAGGTATTGCGCCGCACCAAGCAGCATTGCGGTATGTCCGTCGTGGCCGCAGGCGTGCATCTTGCCCGGCGTTTTTGACGCATATTCAAGCCCAGTTGCCTCTGTGATCGGCAGCGCGTCCATATCCGCCCGCAACCCGATGCTGCGCCCCGAGGTATTGGTCCTTCCCTCGATTACCGCGACGATACCGGTTTGTGCCACGCCTGTCGTGATATCGGTGATGCCAAAACTGCGCAGCTTTCCTTCGACAAAGGCTGCAGTCTGCGGCAGATCGAACAACAGTTCGGGAATGGTGTGCAGGTAACGCCGCCATGCGGTGATCTCGGCGTGGGTTTCGGCAAAGCGGTTCTTGATCGGCATCGGCGCGCGTTCCTTTATGTGTGACTAGACGTTCGGGCCCAAAATCATCGGGCTGCCATCGGTGAACCGCGCAAGGCGGAACCGGCTAAGATCATGGCCGACACCCTCTCCGGTTGCCAGACGAGCCAAAACGCGGCCCATACCCGGCCCAATGCCGAAGCCGTGGCCTGACATGCCGGTGCCAATCGTCAGCCCCGGTAGGGCTGCCACAGTATCTACGACAGGGACAATATCGGGCATGGTGTCGATCATACCTGCCCATGCGGATTTCAGCTTTATTGGACCAAATTCCGGAAACATTGCCGAAAAATCACGCAGCAGGCGGCGGATCTTGCCCATATTGGGGGCGGGATCCAGGATGCGCATCGCCTCGAACGGGGATGGGGCGTCCGGCTGCCAGCGCCGTTTGGTTCCCCATGCATCGGGGAAGCCTTTGGGTGCAAACGGATGGAGCCGTTGGCCAAAGGGATCGGCAAGCAATTGCGTCATAAAGTGAGGCAACGCGCGGAACGCATCCGGCCCGACGAACAGCTCGGGCGCGCCGGGTGGGGCAAGCGTATAGCCGCCATCCTCGCGGCGACGGAATGCGACCCGCCCGTCTGATACCGCACCGGCATAGACGTCGGGCAAGGGCTCTGTCGCTGCCACATTTTCGCGCACCGACAGCTGCGGCATCGAAATACCGTGGTTGCGTAGAAACAGCGCCGACCAGGCACCGCCCGCCAGAACCACCTGCGAGGATTTGATACGGCCCTGTTCGGTGATCACCCCTGCAATACGCCCCGCAGCGATGTCGAGCGCACGTACAGCGCAATTTTCGATGATCTGCACGCCCTCTCGGGCGGCGATACCGGCCAGTGCGGGCACGGCGACCCAAGGCTCCGCGCGCATGTCCGACGGCGTTATTAATCCGCCGATCTGCGGTGTGGCGAGGGTGGGAAAGAGCTGCGAAACCTCGGTCGCCGTCAACATCTTGCTATCCGCGCCATTGGCCCGTGCATGGGGCAGCCAGTCTTCGTAGCCGGCCAGCTGCGCCGGTTTCTGCGCCAGATAAGCAATGCCGCCTTGCCGCAGACCGATATCGACGTCTGTTTGCCCTGCCAGATCACGCCAGATCGCCTGCGCCTCGGCCATGATCGGCATCTCGTCGGGATCCCGCCCCTGTTGCCGGATCCAGCCCCAGTTGCGGCTGGATTGTTCGGCAGCGATGCGGCCTTTTTCCAGCAAGGTCACAGAATGCCCGTCACGCGCAAGAAAGAGAGCGGTGCAGACCCCGATGATCCCGCCGCCAATCACAATGATATCCGAGGCCGCAGGGGGCGGGCCGGGATAGGTGATGGGGGTGGTGGCATTAATCGGGAACGGCTGCATGGTCAGGCTTTATACTGCGTGGGCGTCGCGGGCGAAGCAAGCCTGGGTCGGGGGCCAGCCCCCGGCGCCGCAGGGCGGCCCCTCCCCCGGGATTTGGTACCATTTGGAAGAAGGGGGCCGCTGCGCTGGGTCATTTCAACCGTTCAAGCAGGTCGCGCATGAATTGATGGCCAGCCTCGAATTGGGTGACTTCGATGTATTCGTTAGGCTGGTGCGCCTGCGCAATGTCGCCGGGTCCGCAGACCACAGCGCTGTAGCCTGCTTCCTGAAACTGCCCTGCCTCGGTGCCGTAGCTGACTTTGTGGCTGGCGTTGTCGCCGGTGATCTGGCGCACGAACGTTTCGGCCAGCCCGTCTTTCTCGGGCTGGAGTGCTGGCACGTCAAAACGGGGCGTGATCTCGATATAGGTTTCGGGGACGACCTCTTGCATCTGCTGTTCGACTTCGCGCACTTTTTCAAGATAGGCGGTGCCCCAGGCGTCTTTGTCCTCGCCCGGCACGACGCGGAAATCCATGGCAAAGTGACAATCCTTGGCGGTGATATTATGGGCCGTCCCGCCAGAGATCACGCCCACATGTGCGGTGGTGAAAGGCGGGTTGAACAGTGCGGCAAGGTCGCTGGGTTTGCGCGCCATATTTTCGGTGTTCACCTCATTGGCCCATTCGATCAGCTTGGCCCCTGCCATGATCGCGTTGACGCCGGTGTGCAGCAGCGACGAATGTACCTCGAAGCCAACGACATGGGTGTTGAAGCCCGTGCCGCCCTTGTGCCCTGTCACCGCCTGCATCGTGGAGGGTTCGCCCACGATCACTAACGCGCCCTTGGGCAGCACCGGCTGCATCGCTTCGATCATTGGAGGCGCACCGGTGCAGCCAATTTCCTCGTCAAAGCTCAGCGCGATTTGCAGTGGGCGTTGCACGCCAGCATGATGTGCCTCTACCAAGGCCCAGATTGCCAAGGCGTCGAACCCCTTCATATCGCAGCAGCCACGGCCATAATACCGCCCGTCCCGTTCGACCACGGTAAATGGATCACTGTCCCAGGGTTGGCCGTCGACAGGCACCACATCTGTATGACCAGAGAGGACCACCGCGCCTTCTTCCCACGGGCCGGCATGCGCAAAAAGCGCGTGCTTGGGCTGATCGGGGTGAATATAGCGGTGTGACGCGATGCCGTGGCTTTCGAGATATTCCGCCACCCAGTCGATCAGCGGGATATTTGTGTCTCGTGAGACGGTGGGAAAGCTGACAAGTTTTTCCATCAGCTCAAACGGGGTCATGCGCGCAGTCATCAATTGAGGTCCTTTAGTATCCGCTATCGGTGATCAGCACCTGATGGCCCGCGGATACGGTTTTGTAAACAGAGGGTTCCGCGACATAGCTTGTCGGATGGATCGGCGACGGGATCGGTTTAAAGTTCAGTTCGCTTTCCTTTTTACGGCGGCGCGGATCAGCGATGGGAACGGCCTTCATCAAGGCTTGGGTATAAGGGTGCTGCGGATTTTCGAACACCTGCGCCCGGGGGCCCATTTCCACGATCCGGCCCAGATACATGACGCCGACATAGTGGCTGACCCGTTCGACCACCGCCATGTCGTGGCTGATGAAAAGGAAGGACAGTCCCAATTCCTGCTGCAGCTCAAGCATCAAATTGACCACCTGCGCCTGCACCGACACATCCAACGCCGACACGGCCTCGTCCGCCACAATCAGTTTGGGGTTCAGGGCCAAAGCACGTGCGATCGCGACCCGCTGGCGTTGCCCGCCCGACAATTCATGGGGGAAACGCCGCATAAAGCTGCGCGGTAGTTCCACGCGGTCAAACAGCATCTCGATGCGTTTGGTCAACTCGGCCCCCTTGAGCGTGCCATAGTTATGGATTGGTTCGGCCACTTGATCCGACAGCTGCATTTGCGGATTGAGCGAGGCAAACGGGTCCTGAAAGATCATCTGCATGTCCAGCCGCGCCTTGTGCAGGCCACGCGAATCCAGTGCCATGATGTCTTTGCCGTCAAGGTTGACCTCCCCCGACTGGGGTTCGACCAGCCGCAGAATAGACCGCCCTGCCGTAGATTTACCGCAGCCGGATTCGCCCACAAGGCTAAGCGTCTGGCCCTTGTTGATGGTGAACGACAGGTCTTCGACCGCGTGGACATTGGCAACCGTGCGGCGCAGAAAGCCGCCCTGCACCGGAAAGCGCGTGGTCAGGTTATTGACGGTCAGCAGCGTTTCCTCGGTCCCTTTAATGGGCACGATTTCCTTGTCTTGCGTGCCGAGCAGCTTCATCGGTTCGGGGTAGGCCTTGCCGCGCATCTCGCCCAGCTTCGGCACAGCGGCCAGCAGCGCTTTGGTATAGGGGTGCTGCGGGTTCTCGAAGATTTCCTCGACCGAGCCCTCTTCGACCTTGTTGCCGCGGAACATGACGACGACGCGGTCAGCCATCTGGGCCACAACCGCCATATCATGGGTGATGAACATCACCGCGGTGCCGGTCTCGCGTTTCAGCCGGTCTATCAGCGCAAGGATTTCCGCTTGAATGGTTACATCAAGTGCGGTCGTGGGTTCATCCGCGATCAGCAATCGTGGCGAACAGGCAAGCGCCATGGCGATCACAACCCGCTGGCGCATCCCGCCTGACAGCTCATGCGGGTATTGCTTCATCCGGCGAGCGGGTTCGGGAATGCGTACTTGGGTCAACAGCTCGAGCGCACGCGCCTCGGCTTGCGACTTGGACATGTTTTTGTGCAGGCGCAGCCCTTCGGTCAGCTGGCGGCCCACGGTAAAGACCGGGTTCAGCGCGGTCATCGGTTCCTGAAAGATCATACCGATCTCGTTGCCGCGAATTTCGCGCATCACATCCTGATCTGTGCGCGCCAAATCGACAGCGGGATCGTTCTGTCGCTCAAATAATAGGCGTCCGCCCGCAATTTTTCCGCCCCCGAACTCGACCAGACGCATCAGCGACAGCGAGGACACCGATTTACCCGAGCCGGATTCGCCCACGACGCAGACAGTTTCACCCGCATTGATGTCAAAGCTGACGTTCTCCACCCCCAAGACGGGTCCGTCCTGGGTTTGGAATTCCACCCTAAGTTCTTGAATTTGCGCGATTGGTGTCGGCTTTGCCTCGTCTAGCATGGTATTTTCCAGCGCTTCTCGTTTAATCAATCAGACGACGCTAAGGCCAATCATCCATCGGTGTCAAATCCGTCAGCGCGACCGCTAACATCCACAGCTTTGGAGGCTTGCTTTTTTTTTCAAACCTGTTTCGATGCTTCAACGTATTTGGCGTGGCCGGAAAAACGGGCATTGTAGCGGGCAGTTTTGCCAGCCCCGATGCCCCACCTCCCCTGTGTCGATCCAGCGTGACGGTTTTGGCAGTGCCAGAAAGACGGACCATAAAAAAGGCACCAAAAAAAATCACCGGTGTTCAACAAGGAGTAAGCTATGAACATGAAAACCCTGTTACTGGGGGCTGCGGCTTCCGTAGCGATAGCCCCCGCCGCGTTTGGCGCCGCCCATGAGGGCGAGCGTGGACGTGACGGCGAGGTAAAAGTGATCTACTGGCAAGCGCCCTCGATCATGACCCCCTATCTGTCGGGCGGCACAAAAGACCTCGAGGCCGCGAGCCTCGTGCTCGAACCACTGGGCCGCTATGACGAAACCGGCGCACTGGTGCCCTATCTGGCTGCCGAAATTCCCACCGTTGAGAACGGCGGTGTGTCCGAAGATCTGAAATCCGTAACGTGGAAGCTGCAAGAAGGCCTGCTTTGGTCCGATGGTACGCCGGTGACGTCGGCAGACCTGAAGTTCACCGCTGAATACTGTATGCACCCCGAAGGCGGTTGCGCGCAGGCGTCAAAATTCGATGGTGTCGAAAGCATCGATATCGTGGATGATCTGACGGTGACCGTCCATTTTTCTGACGCCAAGCCAAACCCCTATGGCCCTTTCATGGGTGCGCAATCCCCGATTATTCAGGCCGCGCAGTTCAAGGATTGTCTGGGGGCTAAAGCTCCGGAATGTACCGAAGCCAACTTTAACCCCATTGGCACCGGCCCATTCCGCGTCACGGACTTCCGTCCCAATGACGTGATCCAGATGGAAGCCAACCCCAACTACCGCGATCCGAACAAACCTGCGTTTGCGACACTGACCCTCAAGGGTGGTGGTGATGCGAATGCGGCGGGCCGTGCCGTAATGGAAACTGGCGAATACGACTATGCCTGGAACATGCAGCTGGCCCCCGACGTGCTAGCGAAGATGGCCGAAGGCGGTAAAGGTCAGGCGATCTCTGCATTCGGTACCTTGGTCGAACGGATCGAAATGAACATGACCGATCCGTCGCCAGAGCTGCCAGAAGGTGAACGTGCGACGCTTGCGCATCCGCACCCGATCCTGTCGGACTTCAAGGTCCGCAAGGCGCTTTCCATGGCGATCGACCGTCCTTTGCTGGTCGAAGTGGGCTACGGCCAAGCCGGCCGTGCAACCTGTAACCTTGTACCCGCCCCCGAGCTTTACGCATCCGACAACACTGAATGTCTGACGCAGGATCTTGAAGGTGCCAAAGCCTTGCTGGAAGAAGCCGGCTGGACCGACAGCGATGGCGATGGCATCCGTGACAAAGACGGTGAGAAACTGGCCCTGCTGTACCAGACCTCGACCAACGCTGTGCGTCAGGATTTCCAGGCGCTGATCAAAGACTGGTGGAACCAGATCGGTGTCGAAGTCGAGCTGCGCAACCTTGATTCTTCGGTCTTCTTCGGTGGTGACCCAGGTTCGCCTGACACCTTCCAGAAGTTCTATGCCGACGTTGAAATGTACGCGAACAACTTTGACGGCACCGACCCGCAGGCCTACTTGTCTGCCTACCGTTGCGGCAACGAACCCAAGCCATCCAGCCAATGGCAGGGTGAAAACATCAACCGTTTCTGCAGCGAAGAATATGACGCGCTGCTGGACGAACTGTCGCGTACGGGCGAGTTGGACAAGCGTGGCGAGATCGCCAAACAGCTGAACAACATCATCACGCGTGACACCATGACCATCGTTCCGCTGGTCGACCGTGGTCGGGTTTCTGCTGCGTCCAACACATTGGGCGGCGTGATCCTGAACACTTGGGATTCCGAACTTTGGAATGCCGCCGACTGGTACCGCGTGAAAGAATAATCACGCCCCAGGTCAGAGGAGCACGCGCCCTGCGTGCTCCTCGTGACTTGATGCCTTTATGAATGTGTGCGAAATCGCGCCTCCCTCCGATTTTGACACACTTCCCCTCCTCCTAGACCGACTTGCAAAGGCGCTGTGCATGCTGACCTTCACCATTCGTCGACTACTTTTGTCGATACCAACGCTTTTGTTTATCAGCCTGGTTATTTTCTTGCTGCTGCAACTGGCCCCCGGCGATCCTATGGCACAAGTGCCGCTGACTGTTCCCCCAGAAGTGAAACAGAAAATGCGCGAAGCGCTTGGCCTCGGGCAGCCGATTTATGTGCAATACTACAAATGGTTGATTCAGTTTTTCTGGGTAGAGCCTCAGGTCTTCATCGACTGGGCCACCCGCGACAGTTTCCTGTTTGGCTGGCTGCCCGACACCAGCCTGTCGACCTTCATTGACCCCGACACCGGTGCCGTTCGCCCTGTGCAACGCGCCATCAGCTGGCAGACCCGCAGCCCGATCATGGATATCGTGATCCAGCGGATGCCGCAGACCCTTTGGGTGGTGGGGCTCAGCTATATCGTAGGGATCCTGATCGCGATCCCCATCGGTATCTATTCTGCCTATCGGCACTATTCGCTGTTCGATCAGGCCGGAACATTCGTGACAATGGTTGGCTTTTCAATCCCGCCCTTTTTTACTGGCCCGCTGCTGATCGTGGTCTTCTCTGTATCGCTGGGGTGGTTGCCATCGATCTATGACACCACCCATGTCGTGACGGACTGGGAAAGCTTTAAGGTCCAGTTCATGCAGATGGTCATGCCTGTGATGGTGCTGGCACTGCAAACCACCGCACAGATCAGCCGCTATATGCGGGGGGCGATGCTGGACAACTTGAATCAGGATTACGTCCGCACCGCCCGTGCCAAGGGCCTGCGTGAGACATCCGTCGTGCTGGTTCACGTCTTGCGCAACTCTATGATCCCGGTGGTCACGGTCATCGCACTTGGGATGCCCGCGATCTTTGGGGGCGCGATCATCACCGAAAACGTGTTCAAGGTAAACGGGATCGGGCAGCTGCTGCTGACTGCGCTCTTTGCCAATGACCTTCCCATGGTGATGACGCTGACCTTTATCTTCGCCATCCTCATCGTTCTGTTCAACCTGATTGCCGATGTTCTATACGGCCTGCTTGACCCAAGGATCCGCTATGACTGAGCAAGCCACTCCCGCAAGCCCGCTTGAGGCTGACATCGAACTTTACGGCGCGCTGATCGATAAAGAGCCGCAAAAACCGCCGCGGAGCCAATGGATCGACGTCTGGCAGCAGTTTCGCAAACACAAGGGTGCTGTCTTTGGCGGAGGCTTCTTGCTGTTCATCACGCTCGCCGTGCTATTTGGCCCCTTCCTTTGGGACGTGGACCCCAAAGCGCTTGATATCCGCAACAAGAACTGGCGCCCGATCTATCAACTGCTGTTTGACAGCGAAGCAAAGGCCGGTTGGGCGCACCCCTTTGGGACAGATCAGCTGGGCCGTGATATCATGGCGCAGATGATCGCCGGCGGGCGCGTGTCAATGGCCGTGGGTTGGCTCGCGATGGGACTGGCACTGGTGATCGGATCGGCGATCGGGGTCATCTCGGGCTACTTCAAACGGCTCGATTTCTGGCTGATGCGGTTCACTGATCTAGTGTTGTCGCTGCCGATCCTGCCTTTGACGCTGCTGGCGGTGACCCTGTTCCGGCAACCACTCAACGCACGCTTTGGCCCCGAAGGCGGGATGTTCATCCTGATCGTCGGCATCATCGGGCTGACCTCGTGGATGCAGACCGCGCGGATCGTGCGCGGCGACATTCTGGCGTTGAAAGAGCGCGAGTTCATCCTCGCCGCGCGCTCTATCGGGACGCGGTCGGGCAAGATCATCCGCAAGCACCTGCTGCCCAATGTGATTTCCCCGATCATGGTATCCGCCACACTTGGGCTTGCTACGGCGATCATCACCGAAAGCGCACTTAGCTTTCTGGGCGTGGGCTTCCCGTCGGACTATCCGACATGGGGCAAGCTGCTATCGGATGCCGTGTCGCGTATGCAGGAATTCCCCGAAAGGGTGATCCTGCCCGGTATCGCGATTTCCCTGACTGTGCTCAGCGTGAACTATCTGGGCGACGGGCTGCGCGATGCGCTGGACCCGCGGTTGCGCGGGCGGTGATCCTCTGCCGGTCATAGCACTTGGGGCTACGGCCAGGATTGAGTATTTATAAAAAGGGTGAAGGGAGGCTGCGGCCTCCCTTGGTCGTTGAGGCGCAAAAGGCTTGAACTCGGGCGGTTTCCGCGTCAGTGAACTGGCGTGCTGTCGTCAGGGGAACGCAAAGATGTTTGAGCAATTCGGTTTTGAAAACACCACGCCACAGCAGGCGGCTGTCTGGTTCGCGCTGGCCTTGGGCGTGATCTTTGGCGTTCTGGGGCAGATCACCAAGTTCTGTTTTCGCCGGTCGCTGATCGGCGAAGACCGGCGCGAGGCTAAAGGGGTCTGGCTCACAGCACTGGCCTTTGCCGTGCTGGGGACGCAAGCCGCTGTGGCGCTGGGCTGGATCAGCTTTGCCGATCATCGTTTTCTGGTGCCTGACCTCCCCTATCTGGCGATTGGGTTTGGCGGGCTGCTGTTTGGTGCGGGCATGGTGCTAACACGGGGCTGTATTTCGCGGCTGACCATTCTGGCGGGGTCTGGAAATTTGCGGGCGGCTTTGGTTGTTGTGGTGTTCGCCGTCGTGGCCCATGCGACATTGAAAGGTGTGTTGGCCCCGATGCGCGTGGCGCTTGGCAGCGTCACACTTGGGCTTGGTGAGTATATCAGCCTCGCCGCTCTGCCCGGTGGCGTGGCCCTTTGGGGTGGCTTGATCGTCGTAGCCGCATTGGCCGTGGCGCTGCGGTCGGGGAACCGTCCGGCCCATCTGATGATGGCAGCGCTGATTGGCTTGTTGGTCCCGTTGGCGTGGATCGGTACCGGCTTTATTCTGTTCGATGAATTCGATCCCATCGCGATGGAGAGCCTGTCGTTCACGTCGCCCTCTGCCGATACGTTGTTCTGGCTGGTGGCAAGCAGTTCAATCCCCGCAGGCTTTGGCGTCGGGTTGCTGGGCGGCGTATTTCTAGGAGCCTGTGCGGCCAGTCTGCTGTTTGGCGGCTTTGGCTGGCAGAGTTTCGAGACCCCCACCCAGACCGGCCGCTATCTGGCCGGTGCCGCGCTGATGGGTGTCGGCGGTGTGCTTGCAGGGGGCTGTACGCTGGGTGCCGGACTATCCGGCGTGCCTACGCTGTCGCTGGCTGCCATATTGGCTATCGTGATGATCGGCATCGGCGTGCTGGGCATGCATGCCCTATTGCGCGCGAGCCCTGCGGGCAACTGACCTTATTTGATCTTGTGGCGCAAACGGCGCAACAGCCCCCAAACGAGGATCACCACGACAGGCACGGCAAGGGCCGTCAGCGTGCCCTTGCTGATCCCGCTGCGTTCGGCCAACGGGTAGAGCATATAGCCCACCAGTGACACCGCATAGTAGCTGATGGCGACGACCGAGAGCCCTTCGACCGTGTGCTGTAGACGCAACTGCAGGTCCGAGCGTTTATCCATGCTGGCCAGTATCGCCTGGTTCTGCGCCGACCTTTCCACATCCACCCGTGTGCGCAGCAGTTCAGCGGCGCGGCTGGCACGGGCGGACATCTTGTTCAGGCGTGTTTCGGACGATTTCACCGTGCGCATCGCAGGCTCGTAGCGGCGCATCATGAATTCATCAAAACCCTGTCGCGCCATAAAGCGGGTTTCGCGCAGCGCTCCGATCCGCTGTGATACGATGGCCTGATAGGCCTCTGTCGCGCCAAGCCGATAAGAAGCATCCGCCGAGAGTGCTTCTAGCCCGACCGAGATATCCAGCAAGCGGTGCAACGTGTCTTCGGCCATAGCAGAGGTGCCTGCCATGCCCGCCATCAGATCAATCAGCTCTGCGTCGAGCCGGTCAAGCTGGGCGGCGAACTCACGCACCTTTGCAAAACCGAGCATCGACATGGATTTATAGGTCTCGATCTCGCACAACCTTTGCACGATGCGCCCCAGACGGCGGCTGCCGGTGCCTTCCGACGCGAAGACCGCCATGCGCATGTGGCCCGCCGGATCGATGCGGAAATCACTGGCGATGACTGCGGCATCTTCCAGCACAGACGCCACTGCCAAGCTTTCCGGGACGAACCAATCTTGCAGCGCCTCCGCGATCTGCGCGTCCTCGGCAGGACGCGGCACCAGCCGCAGCAGGATCGACGTAATGCGTTCTGCCTTCAGATCGGCCCGCCAATTTTCGGGAAAGACATCAAACTCTGCCGGATCAAAAGGGCGTTGACCGATCTGGTCAAGAAACGCGGTATAGGTCACAAATTCGGTATGCTGTTCCCATTTCAGGGTATATTTGCCCATCGGCCCGAAATAATGGGTCGCGTCCTCCGCCGGGAGGGGCGCACCGTAGTGGGTCAGCAAGGCACGTAACTGCTGCAGATCAACCGACCGGTCGCGCGTTACGGCGTCCCCTATCGGGCGCACCGCAAGATAGGCCGCCATATGGGGTGTTATAAGCGAGGGAAACGGGCGTGCGTGAAGCTCGCTATTCAGGGTATAGCGCAGGGGGTGATCGTCGAGAGCAGGCACGATGAGGGCTTTCTGCAGGGGTATGATCGGGGCAACCTAGCGCGGTTACCACCGTTCGCCTAGGGATATTTGACATATCTTTCATGGGCTTATCCGTATACCGCAGGATACCGCCCGCAGTAGCATCGCTTTTTCAGAAACGGTTGAGCGGGATTTTCAGATAAGCGTGGCCGTCTTCTTCTGCGTCCGGCAAGCGCCCTGCCCTCAGGTTCAGCTGCAAGACGTGTAACATCCGGTCCGGTAAGGACAGTGTCTTGTCCCGTGCCTCTCGCAAATCGACAAAGCGGTCGAGTGACACACCGCTCCCGATATGCGCATTATGTCTGCGCTGTTCAGCCACGGTAGATTCCCATGTGGGCTGCGGGCGATAGTCGGTCCCGTAGTCATGGCCAACAAACAGCCGGGTCGCGTCAGGCAGTGCAAGGATTTCTTGCAGCGACTGATAGAGCTCAGCCGCCGTGCCACCGGGAAAATCGGCGCGGGCGGTGCCGACATCGGGCTGCATAAAGCTATCGTGCACAAAGGCGGCATCCGACCCCACCACATAGGTAATCGACCCCAGCGTATGCCCCGCAGACAACATCACGCGGACCGGCAGATCGCCGATGGTAAAAGTATCACCGTCGTCGAATAGATGGTCAAAATCGGACGCGGGATCGAAGGCGTCTGGCATGTGGTAGTAGTCGCGCCAGAGCTCGGCAATCTCGGTTATTTTGGACCCGATGGCATTGGGTTTGTTCAACCGGCGTTTCAGCTCATGGGATGCCATCAGGTGATCGGCATGGGGATGTGTATCGAGAATCCATTCGATCTGGTATCCTGCCGCGTCGGCATGACGCAGGATCGTATCAACATTCTGCGTATCAGTGGCGGCGCTTTGCGGGCTGAAGCCCAGAACCACGTCAATCACCGCTGCTTTGGATGTGGCGGGATCAGCGACCAGATACTGGATACTGCCGCTATCGTCATCGTAAAAGCCGGTGACTTCGGGGGAACCGGGGCCGGTTGACGGGCTGGTGCGCGAAAACTTCATATTCAAATCCTCCTATATGACAATTCAACACCCGCGAGGCGCTTGGGTTCCATAGACCGTCCTGAATACAAAAAAGGGCGGCGCATCGCTGCACCGCCCATTGGTTTGTCGCCTGTCACCGGATCAGTCGATCAGCGGCAGCAGCTTGTCGAGGCTCGCCTTGGCGTCGCCATACAGCATCCGTGTGTTGTCTTTGAAGAACAACGGATTCTCGATACCGGAGTAGCCCGTCCCCTGCCCGCGCTTGGACACGATGACGTTCTTGGCCTTCCAGCATTCCAGAACCGGCATACCGGCGATGGGGCTGTTGGGGTCGTCCTGTGCGGCAGGGTTCACGATGTCATTGGACCCGATCACGATCGCGACGTCGGTCGACGGGAAATCATCGTTGATCTCGTCCATCTCCATCACGATGTCATAGGGCACCTTGGCCTCGGCCAGCAGCACGTTCATGTGACCCGGCAGACGCCCCGCAACGGGGTGAATGGCGAAACGCACGTTCTTGCCTTGGGCACGCAGCTTTTTGACCAGCTCACTCACGGCTTGCTGTGCCTGAGCCACCGCCATGCCGTAACCGGGGATGATGATGACGCTGTCGGCTTCGTTCAACATCGTTGCCACACCGTCAGTATTGATAGCAACCTGCTCGCCCTCGACTTCCATCTGCGGACCAGAGGTACCGCCGAAGCCGCCGAGGATCACGCTGACGAACGACCGGTTCATCGCCTTACACATGATGTAGGACAGGATCGCACCCGACGAGCCGACCAGCGCACCGACGACGATCAAAAGATCGTTGCCAAGGCTGAAACCAATCGCCGCCGCGGCCCAGCCGGAATAGCTGTTCAGCATCGAAACAACCACGGGCATATCCGCGCCACCGATGCCCATGATCAGGTGGTAGCCGATGAACAGCGCCGCCAGTGTCATGATGAACAGCGGCAGGAAACCACCTGTGTTGAAGTACCAGACCAGACACAGCAGCGACAGGCCAGCAGCCGACGCGTTCAGGATGTGACCGCCCGGCAGTTTTGTCGCCGACGTATCCACACGCCCCGCCAGCTTGCCATAGGCAATGACAGACCCGGTAAAGGTGATGGCACCGATGAACACGCCAAGGAACAGCTCAACCCGCAAGATCGCGATCTCGACGCTGTCTTTCTTGGCAAGCAGGGCTGCAAACCCTTCGGTCGCTTTGCGGGCAGTGTCATCCATCGCCAGCACGTTGCCCAGTTCGATATGCGCATTATAGCCGACGAAAACCGCCGCCAGACCCACAAGGCTGTGCATTGCAGCAACCAATTCGGGCATCTGCGTCATCTGTACTTTTGTCGCCAGTTGATAGCCGATGGCACCGCCACCCGCGATCAGGATCAGCGACAGCAGCCAGAACCCGGCCCCCGGCCCGATCAATGTCGCAACCACGGCCAAGGCCATGCCCACGATCCCGTACCATACGGCACGCTTTGCGCTTTCCTGCCCCGACAGCCCGCCAAGGCTGAGGATGAAGAGGATGGCGGCGACTACGTAAGCCGCTGTTGTAAAACCAAAATCCATTTACTGAACCCTTTACGATTTTTGGAACATGGCAAGCATGCGCCGTGTCACGAGGAACCCACCAAAGATGTTGATCCCGCACATAAACACCGACAGCGCGGCCAGAATAATCACCAAGAACGATCCGGACCCGATCTGCATGACCGCCCCCAGAATGATGATCGACGAAATCGCATTGGTCACGGCCATCAGCGGCGTGTGCAGGCTGTGCGCGACGCCCCAGATCACCTGGAAGCCGATAAACACGGACAGCACGAATACGATAAAGTGCTGCATAAAGCTGGCCGGCGCGACCAGACCCACCGCCAACAGCAGCACGCCACCGATGGCCAGCAGGCCAACCTGATTGCGGGTCTGCGTCTTGAAGGCCGCCGTCTCTTTGGCACGCTTTTCTTCCGGGGTCAGTTCCTTGGGCTTGTCCTTTTTCGGAGCCGCCGCAATTGCCGCGACCTTGGGCGGGGGCGGCGGGAAGGTGACTTCCTTGTCGTGGGTGATGGTCGCCCCACGGATCACGTCGTCTTCCATGTTGTGGTTGACCACACCGTCTTTTTCCGGCGTCAGATCGGTCATCAGGTGACGGATATTGGTCGCGTAAAGCGTCGAGGCCTGCGTTGCCATCCGGCTGGGGAAATCGGTGTAGCCGATGATGGTTACACCATTCTCGGTCACGATTTTCTCGTCCATCTTGGTCAGCTTACAGTTGCCGCCTTTTTCCGCCGCCAGATCGATGATGACCGACCCGGGCTTCATTGCGGCGACCATATCTTCGGTCCACAGCTCTGGCGCTTCGCGGTTGGGGATCAACGCGGTGGTGATGACGATATCAACTTCGGGGGCCAGTTCGCGGAACTTGGCCAGCTGCGCTTCGCGGAATTCCGGCGAAGAAACAGAAGCGTAGCCACCAGAGGCAGAGCCGTCCTGCTGCTCTTCTTCGAAATCGAGGTACACAAATTCGGCACCCATCGATTCGACCTGCTCGGCGACTTCGGGGCGTACGTCAAAGGCCAGCGTGATCGCGCCCAACGACGTTGAGGTCCCGATCGCTGCCAGACCGGCAACACCTGCACCGACAACCAGTACCTTGGCCGGAGGCACTTTGCCCGCGGCTGTGATCTGACCGGTAAAGAAGCGGCCAAAGTTGTTGCCCGCCTCGATCACCGCACGGTAGCCCGCGATGTTCGCCATCGACGACAGTGCATCCATTTTCTGCGCGCGGCTGATCCGAGGGATCATCTCCATCGCGACAACAGTGGTGCCTTTTTCAGCCGCCTCTTTCATCTTGGCTTCGTCGGCCACAGGGCTAAAGAAGGAAATCAGCGTCTGGTCGGACCGCATCATCGCCATCTCGGCGGTACTGGGGACACGGACCTTGGCCACGACATCCGCCGTTTCCCAAAGCTCAGCCGCTGTGTCGATCACCTCTACCCCGGCTTCGACGTATTTATCGTTGGAAAAACCAGCCGCCTCGCCTGCGCCAGCTTCAATCAGACAAGTGTGACCAAGCTTTTGCAGCTGAAGTGCTGATTCCGGGGTCATCGCAACGCGATTTTCCCCTTCAAATGTTTCTTTTGGCGTCCCGATCTTCAATCCAGAGTCCCCCGTTGGTGCTTCTACGCCTCGCGTGGCGCAATAATATTACCCAGAGCGATAGCGCTTGGGTTCCTATAGTACAAGAGACGGACATAATTAGAACAGCGATTTGCACCATCAATAGCGCTAACAGCCGCATTTATGGGTTTGCGACGTTGCGTGAAAACGCGCGCGCCCTTGCACCTGTCCCTCGCTGCCGACAGCATGCCCGTCATCACGTTCCATTTCATAAGGGAGAGCAGAATGGACCTACAGGGAAAACACGCACTGATCACAGGCGGCGGCACCGGCATCGGTCTGGATATCGCACGGGATTTGGCGGCACGGGGCGCGCATGTAACGATCACCGGCCGTCGCCAAGAGGTGCTGGACGAGGTCGCAGGCGATAACATGACCGGTATGGCGATGGACGTACGCAGCGAGGAAGACGTGGTCGCCAAGATCGCCGCCGCTGTCAAAGCCCACGGTCCGATCCAGATTTGCATTCCCAACGCCGGTATTGCCGAGGGCAAGGCCGTGCATAAGACAGACATGGAATTCTGGCGCAACATGATGTCCACCAATTTGGATGGTGCCTTTCTTACGATCCGCGAATCGTTAAAGACGATGCGCGGCACCGACTGGGGCCGGGTCATTGCGATCTCTTCCATGGCCGGATTGCGCGGCCTGCCCGGCGCGGCGGCCTACTCTGCGTCGAAACACGGGATGATTGGGCTGATCAAATCACTGGCTGCGGACTATCTGGGGCAGCCCTATACGTTCAACGCGATCTGCCCTGGCTACGTGGACACCCCGATCGTATCGCGCAACACCGCGTCAATCTCGGAACGTGCTGGTATTTCAGAAGAAAAAGCACGCGCGATCATGGTGAATTCAAACCCACATAAACGACTGATCGACGTGTCCGAGGTCACAGCTGCCGCCACATGGCTGACCGGGCCGGGGTCACAAAGCATCAATGGCCAGTGCATTCAGGTCACCGGCGGCGACATGTAACTGCGATACTGGTCATAGTTTGTTAACCTTGGGGCGGCTAAGGTCGCCCCATGCAAAAGATCACAGCCCCCAATACACTGCCCCAAAATGCCGCAGCCTTTCGCAGCTGCCGGATAAGGCAAAGCTCCGGTTTGCAGCCTCAGAAACCTGCTGTGCAATCCAGCAATTTCACTTGGAAAAAGATCGACATATTGACGGCACGTTATCTTTCGCATCCCGTCAAATCATCGCGACGGCGCATCACGCTGTCGAGGTAACCTGTCAGGCTGACTTCAACATCCGCTGTTGCTTGCTGTCGGCCCATGCCCGCGCTGCCGCACCGAAGCGTTCAAACAAGGGGCGCGACACAGGGTCATTGCCCGCATCCCATTCGGGGTGCCACTGCACAGCAAGAGTGAACCCGGGGGCATCCTTGATATAAATCGCCTCTGGTGTGCCATCTTCGGCAAATCCATCGATCACCACACGCGGACCCGCCGCCTTGATCCCCTGCCCGTGCAGAGTATTCGTTCGCACCTTCGGGGCTCCCAACACCTCGTGAAACACGCCGCCTTGGGTAAAAGTCACATCGTGGCGCAGCTCGAACTTCTGCTCCATCGTGCCATCGGGCGGCATACGGTGGTTCATCCGTCCCGGCAATTCTCGAATCTCAGGATAGAGCGTCCCGCCCATGGCCACATTAACCTCTTGGAACCCACGGCACACGCCAAAGAACGGCTGCCCCCTCTCGACACAGGCGCGCACAAGCCCAAGGGCAATGGCGTCGCGGGCACGGTCAAAGGTGCCATGTGCCTCTGTCGCGGACTCACCGTATTCTTCGGGGTGCACATTGGGTCGCCCGCCGGTCAACAAGAAGCCGTCGCAGCTTTCAAGCAACTCGTCGACCGACACCAAGGACGGATCGCTGGGAATGATCAACGGCAAACAGCCAGACACCTGCGCCACCGCGATGGTGTTCATCGTGCCCGCCGCGTGGATCGGGTATTGGTCATTCAACAGGCTGGTGTTTCCGACAATACCAACAACAGGACGCGCCATATTCAGCCTCAGATTTTGATTTCACTCAAAGCCTACCGCGTCCTCAATCCGACCTCAACACCCCAAAGCCCGCCGTTATTCCTCGCCGATCAGCCCCGCAGCGGCAATGCCGGCCAGCGCAGCCAACACATCATTGTCCGATGTATCCCCGGTCACGCCCAGCGCGCCGATCACAACGCCCGCCGCGTCGCGCAGCAGCAAACCGCCCGGTACAGGCACCACGGCCCCGCCATAGACACCATTCACCGCCGCCATGAAATAGGCTTGCTGCTCGGCCCGCGCCATCTGCGCCCGCCCGGCCATACCCAACATCACCGCGCCATAGGCTTTGCCGTGGGCGATGCCGAACCGGCCAGGGGCCGCGCCGTCTTCACGCTCGAAAGCCTGCACGTGGCCGCCTGCGTCCAGCACCACGGCTGACAGGGGTTTCAACCCCAGCTCGTGGCCCTTTTTAAACGTTTCGGCGATCATGATCCGCGCCTGCTCTAATGTGACTGTCATTCTATCCTCATCTTTGCTTCATTTTGCTAAGTAAACTCCGGGGAGCACGAGGGGCTTGGCCCCTCGCCTCTTCCGGTAAGACACGTTCAGCCTTGTGCGGCTTTCAGCTCCAACCGGCGGGCGTGCAGGACAGGTTCGGTATAGCCCGACGGCTGCACGCGCCCTTTCAGCACCAGATCGCAAGCGGCCTGAAAGGCAACTCCGTCAAAGCCGGGGGCCATGGGTTGGTACAGCGGATCGCCCACGTTCTGCCGGTCCACCACCCCAGCCATCTTTTTCAGCGCTGTGGTCACCTGATCTTTGGAAATCACGCCGTGGTGTAGCCAGTTCGCCAATGCCTGGGCCGAGATGCGGCAGGTCGCGCGATCTTCCATGAGGCCGACATCGTGGATATCCGGCACCTTCGAACAGCCAACACCCTGATCGACCCAACGCACGACGTAGCCCAGAATACCCTGCGCGTTGTTCTCGACCTCCTGTGCGATATCGGCGTCAGACAGGTTGCGCCCCGCAAGTACGGGGATCGTCAGCAGGTCTTCCAGCGTACCACGGGCACCGCCCCGTTTAATCTCGTCCTGACGCGCCAGAACATCGACGGTATGATAGTGCATCGCGTGCAATGTCGCCGCCGTGGGCGATGGCACCCAAGCACAGTTTGCGCCTGCTTTGGGATGGCCGATCTTGGCGTCCAGCATGGCTTCCATCAAATCAGGCATGGCCCACATGCCCTTTCCGATCTGCGCGCGCCCCTGCAGGCCGCAGGCCAGACCGATATCGACGTTGCGATCCTCATAGGCGCTGATCCACGGTGCGTTCTTCATCTCGCCCTTGGGCACCATCGGCCCGGCTTCCATAGAGGTGTGAATTTCGTCGCCCGTGCGGTCGAGGAAACCGGTGTTGATAAAAGCAACGCGTGACTTGGCCGCGCGGATACACTCGGCAAGGTTGACCGATGTGCGGCGCTCTTCATCCATGATGCCCAGCTTGACGGTATTGGCCGGCAGCCCCAGCGCGGTCTCTACCCGGGTAAATATCTCATCCGCAAAGGCGACTTCTTCGGGCCCGTGCATCTTGGGTTTGACCACATAGACCGAGCCCGCTACCGAGTTGCGCATACCGTCAGTCTTTTGCAGATCGTGCATCGCGAGCAATGTTGTAACCATCGCGTCCATCAGACCTTCGCCAATCTCGCGCCCGTCGCGGTCCAGAATGGCGGGGTTCGTCATCAGGTGACCCACGTTGCGTACCAGCATCAGCGACCGCCCCTTAAGCGTCAGCGTACTGCCGTCCGGGGCGGTGTAGTCGCGATCGCCGTTCATCTCGCGCATCACCTGCCGGCCACCCTTTTCGAACGTCTCGGACAGGTCGCCCCTCATCAGGCCCAACCAGTTGCCATAGGCGACAACCTTGTCTTCGGCGTCCACAGCGGCAACGCTATCTTCGCAATCCATGATCGTAGACATCGCGGATTCCAGCAGCACATCAGCCACGCCCGCCGGATCGGTTTTGCCAATGTTATGCGTAGCGTCGATCTGAATTTCGATGTGCAAGCCGTTGTTGCGCAGCAAGATTGCGTCAGGCGCAGCCGCATCCCCGCGGTAGCCGATAAACTGCGCCGCATCTTTCAACGCAGGTGTCAGTGCCCCGTCTCCGACGGCGTATCCGGTCACATCCGTATGGCTGCCAGAGGCAAGCGGGGCTGCTTCATCCAGAAACGCCTTGGCCTGCACCACAACCCGCGCGCCACGCTCTGCGTCATAGCCCTTGCCCTTCGGCAAATCCCCTAGCGCATCCGTGCCGTAATACGCGTCATATAGGCTGCCCCACCGCGCGTTGGCGGCGTTCAGGGCAAAGCGGGCGTTGGTAATAGGAACGACCAGCTGCGGTCCGGGGACCTGCGCGATTTCGGGATCGACACCTTGGGTATCAATCTCGAATGCGGGGCCTTCGGGCACGAGATACCCGATCTCACGCAGAAAGGCGTTATAGGCGTCGGCGTCATGGTTCTGGCCGGCGCGATCTTTGTGCCAAACATCGATCTTGGCCTGCATCTCTTCACGCGTCTGCAACAAGGCGCGATTCTTTGGGCCCAGATCATGCACGAGATCGCTTAGCCCCGCCCAGAATGTGCCCGCATCAATGCCAGTGCCGAGCAGCGCCGAGCCTTCGATAAATTCCACCAGTTCGGCGGCAACCTGAAGGCCGTTCTTATCGCTACGCTGTGTCATCTCTTAGCTCCTGTTGCTCGCATGGGTATCGCTTTGACAACAGGCTTAGAAGGTATGCCAGGGTGGGGCAACATTTATTGGTAATAAGATATTACCAATGCGGCGATACCTTACCGCTCGGCCACAGATACCCCCGCCTTCCGACACCTCTCAGAGCAGTATTTCACCGCTTCCCAATCGCGCGCCCACTTGCGTCGCCAGCTAAAGGGCAGGCCACAACGCTGGCAGATCTTTGTTGGCAACTCTGACTTTTTGCGCATTTTCGCCATGGCATTTCCCTCGTTCGCAATGCGGCACGCATAAAAAACGGCAGACCTTGTTGCCAAAGTCTGCCGTCCAAATCGTTAAATTCTCAATCGTTAATTAAGCGTCGCGGAAACTCAGTTGCTTTCGTTCGTTCCCGGTGCGACGGGATCAACCGGCGCGGCGTTTGTATCATCAGCTTGCGATGCGCCGTTGGGTTCGGCGTCGGTCACGGCAGGCACGGTGCTATCGGTGGTGATACCTCGTGTCGCTTCCTCTGCCGCGGGCTGATGGTCTTCGCGGCCATTACCGATCAGAATAAATCCGAGAATTGCGGTGATGACGACGCCGAAGATGATCGCCCCCTTTACGCCAAGCAGCGCAGGCTTGTGCTGTTTCTCTTGCTTCTCAATATTTGTGTCGGGTGCAGACATGGTGCCCTCCGATGGGTCGGTGTAGGTTGATCGGGTGGCGACCTTGCAGGTGCCATTGTGCAGGACTAACTTGAACATTGGACATTCGGTTCCAAACAGAAGGAAAATACATGCGCGACGCTGCCCCCCAGACGATATACCTGGCCGACTATACCCCCTACGGCTTCATCATCGACCATGTCGCGCTGCATTTCGATCTGGACCCGCGCAAGACCCGCGTCAAAAGCCGGATTGCCTTCCGCCCCAACCCCGATGCCAGTGATCGCACATTCTTCCTGCATGGCGAAAACCTGTCGCTTGTCTCTGCTTCGATTGATGGCGCGCCGGTATCGCCCGAAGTTACCCCACAAGGACTGACCTGCGACGTGCCCGACGCCCCGTTTATCTGGGAAGCCGAGGTGGAGATCGACCCGCAGGGCAATACCGCACTGGAAGGGCTGTATATGTCGAACGGCATGTACTGCACCCAATGCGAGGCCGAAGGCTTTCGCAAGATCACCTATTATCCCGACCGCCCCGATGTGATGGCGGTGTTTACTGTCACCATCAACGGCCCGCACCCCGTTTTACTGTCCAACGGCAACCCCGTCAGCAGCGGTACCGACACAGCTGAATGGCATGACCCATGGCCCAAGCCCGCTTACCTCTTTGCACTCGTCGCGGGAGATCTGGTGGCGCACCCCGGCAGTTTCACCACGAAATCGGGCCGCGCCGTCGACCTGAACCTTTATGTGCGCCCCGGTGACGAGGGCAAATGCGCCTTTGGCATGCAGGCGCTGAAAGACAGCATGAAGTGGGACGAAGACGTTTACGGCCGTGAATACGATCTTGATCTGTTCAACATCGTCGCCGTGGATGATTTTAACATGGGCGCAATGGAGAATAAGGGGCTGAACATCTTCAACTCCTCTGCCGTGCTGGCCAGCCCCGAAACCTCGACCGACATGAACTTTGAACGGATCGAGGCGATTATCGCGCATGAATACTTCCACAACTGGACCGGCAACCGGATCACCTGCCGCGATTGGTTCCAGCTGTGCCTCAAGGAAGGGCTGACCGTTTACCGCGACAGCCAATTCACCTCTGACATGCGCTCGGCTGCGGTAAAACGGATTGGCGATGTGATCGATCTGCGCGCCCGTCAGTTTCCCGAAGACCAAGGCCCGCTGGCCCACCCCGTGCGGCCCGAAAGCTTTCAAGAGATCAACAATTTCTACACCGCCACGGTCTACGAAAAAGGGGCCGAGGTGATTGGCATGCTCAAGCTGCTGGTCGGGGACGAGGCCTATTCAAAAGCGCTCGACCTCTATTTTGACCGTCACGACGGGCAGGCCTGCACCATCGAAGACTGGCTGCAAGTATTCGAAGACACCACTGGCCGCGATCTGGCGCAGTTCAAGCGCTGGTATTCCCAAGCCGGCACACCGCTGTTGTCCGTCACCGAAAGCTGGGACCACGGCACGTTGACGCTGCACTTTAAGCAGCACACGCCGGCCAGCGATGCCACAACCGATCCGCAGCCTCATGTGCTGCCGATTGCCGTCGGGCTGATCGGTCAAGACGGCGACGAGGTCGAGGAAACAACGGTGCTCGAGATGACGCAGGCCGAACAGAGCTTTGTCTTCGACGGTCTGGGGACGCGGCCCGTCGCATCGGTGCTACGCGGCTTTTCCGCGCCCGTGGTCCTGACCCAAGACCTGTCGGACGCAGATCGTGCGCATCTGCTGGCCCATGACACCGACCCCTTTAACCGCTGGGAACAGGGGCGCATGCTGGCCTATGGCTCGCTGCTAGGGATGATCCGCGAGGGCAAGGCCCCCAACAAGGACTGGCTGGCCGGTATCCGTGCGGTGATCGGTGATGAAACTCTTGATCCGGCGTATCGTGCGCTGATGTTGGGCCTGCCGTCGCAATCCGATCTGGCGCGCGCTTTGTCAGAGGCGGGCGACACCCCCGACCCCGACATTATCTATGCCGCCACCGAGGCAACCCGCGCCACGATGGCAGAGGCTTTTGCCGATCTGCTGCCGACGCTCTATCGCCGTCACACGGTCGACGCTCCGTTTGAACCCAACGCGAAACAAGCGGGCAAGCGGGCGCTGTCCAATGCTGCGCTGTCCCTGCTGACGCGCAATGACGACGGCGCACTGGCGCAAGAACAGTATGACGCGGCTGACAATATGACCCAGCAGCTTTCCGCGCTGGCCAACCTGATCCGCGCCGGTCGCGGCAACAAAGCCGTCGACGCCTTCGAGGGACAGTGGAAAGCGGACCGGCTGGTCATGGACAAATGGTTTGGCCTGCAAGTGATAGAAGCCGACCCCGAAGACGCCCACGAAGTCGTCGAAACGCTGACCAAACACCCCGACTTCAACTGGAAGAACCCCAATCGGTTCCGCGCTGTGCTGGGGGCCTTTGCCGCGCATCACGCGGGCTTTCACCATGCTTCGGGCGCAGGCTACCGTTTGCTGGCGGACTGGCTGATAAAGCTTGATCCGGTGAACCCGCAAACCACCGCGCGCATGTGTTCGGCGTTCCAGACGTGGAAGCGGTATGACAGCGACCGCCAAGCGATGATCAAGGCAGAGCTGGACCGCATCCTGTCACAGTCTGGTCTGTCGCGCGACACCACCGAGATGCTGTCGCGTATCCGCGGCGCGTGACGAAAACTGAGGTGTCCCGCATGCGGGCACCTTGCCTACCCCGCTTGCATTGATCCAACTTAGGGACGGGCTTTCGGGCGCACAGCGTCTAGCGGTTTGCAATAGGTCTGCCGTTTCAACCAGCCCGCCATGTCATTGCGCTTTGCGGGGCTGCGCATGGGCCCCCAATCGGCGGCCACGCCTTTTCCGCCGCGCCCATAGATCACACCGTCGCGGGGCACCGTCACCGCCATGATCCGTATGGCGCAGCTCAGGTTCGCGCCGCCGTTTTGCAGACTAGCGCCCGTGCCAGCATTGCACCCATAGCCGCGTGCCGTAGCAGGTAAAATCTGTAGCAACCCATACCAAAGCCCGCCGCCACCGACGGCGCGCGCCTTATAGGTGCTTTCGTGTTTTGCGAGGGCCGACATAAACCCGACCCAGAACGCGCGACGATCCGCGTCCGAGGCGGTGGGATAGGCAGGGCACCATTCTTCGACATCGGCGGGCACCATATCAACCAAGGGCTTGCCATGAGACTTGAGCGCTGACAGCGCTGTTCGGGTCCAGATCGCGTGACCGCGCCGGTGTTGCCACCTTGTGCGCGGGATCACCGCGCTGCGCGCAGGCGGAGAGACATCGTAAAGGGTGATCGGCGCCGCAGTGGTGAGGTCAGGCTTGGACCCGCCGTCCTCCCCGGTCAGCGCAGGTGCGGGTTCGATCGGCGGGGCCGTCGGGGCCGTAGCCGGCGCAGGGTCACTGACCGCGCCGCGCGCGATCGGGCGCAGAACATTCACCGTCTCGGCGACAGCGGGCAGCGTCACGCCCCCCCACAGGCAAAGCGCGATCACAGCAGACCCCAGAATCACGCGCGGCGAGCCATCGCGTCGCAGTCTTTTGCGGCGTGCACTATTCTTTACAGACATGTGTCCCCTCACTCGTATTCGCGCACAACATAGCGCGTTCGGTGCCATCGTCTCCAGTCTTTGAACAATCAGGCATTATTCAGCCTTAAATTGCATTTCCGCGATAGGAAAATCCCAGACTGACCACCGCGATGCCATCTTGGTGCCCAAATATCCCGCCAGTTTCATCAGCAGAAGACGGGCTTACCCAAGACTGGACAACCGATGCTGCACCTCAAGAAATTATTCAAACGCAAAAGCATACCAACGCTGCTGTTGGAAACAGGCGACCTTGGTTGTACACCGCGTCGCCGCGAGCCCCATCCGCAGAATCAAGAAACGCCTGCCCCCTCTGCTCCTGCGTGCGCCGACACTGTCCCCGCGTCACCGCAAGAGATGCTTTGCATCGACTGCCCCGATCCCACCGCCGAAGACCGCCTATGCGATGAAAACCACCAGCTTGGGCAAAAACTAGTGCGGCAGGAAAACTGGGCTGGTCTGTCCAAGGCAATTCGCCGCGCTGACGCAGACAACACCCTTACCCCCGGATCTATGCCTGTGGCCGAGCTGATGGCCCTTGGTGCGCGCGCTGATGTTGTGATGGCGACGGAACACGCGATCGAAGATGTCGACAGCGGCTTTGCCAAAGCGCTGCTCAGCGGAATCGAGGATTTCGAACATGTGCTGGACGCGCATGAAGATGATTATGTCGTCGCCTGTGTCGTCGCCCAGGCCCATATCGACATCGGCTGGGCATGGCGCGGCAAGGGCGAAAGCACCGTACTGCCCCAACGCAACCGCGACGCCTGCATCGCCCACTTTGAGCGCGCGGGAGAGATTATCGCGCCGTTCATCGAACAGCATCCCACCAGCGCGCTGGTAGCGGCGACCCGTTGTGCTCATGTCAGCGGCCCGCTGCACCACCAAGGCGGGCTGCGCGAAAGCTACGAACAGCTCATTCTGCTCAACCCGCTCAACCCGCGACCGATGCGCGCCTTGGGCAACCACATGTTGCCGCGCCACCACGGTGGCTATACCGAGCTTGAGCTTGAGGCGCGCCGCACCGCCGCACGTGTGCAGAATGTCTGGGGTGCCGGTGGCTATACCTGGGTTATGTTTGACGCCATCTGCGCGGATGACACGGCATGCGCCAATCTGGACGTTGATTATTTCATCGACGGGCTGCGCGATATTCTAGCCCATCATTCGACCGCGTATTGTGCGAACCTGCTGGCGGCCTATTGCGCCAATATGCCCAGCTTTGGCGGCGGCGGGGATGAACGCGCCGACAATATCCGCGCCCAAATTGGGGCCTGCACCGATTGGATCATCCGTGCACATCTGACCGAGCTCCACCCGATGATCTGGGCCCACGCGGCCCACGGGTTCAACAATAACCTGCGCATCCGGTCGCCGCATAAATTCGCCGCCTCTGGCCGCGATGATGCGATGCAAGTGATCAACAGCCTGTTTCGCTCCGAACTCGCATCGGGGCAACGCATCGTGTTCACCAGCAATGGACCGCAGGCAATGACCGCCTAACGCCAACATCCAAAGCGGATCAGCACACGCATTGGCGCTGCCCCCCTCTTGCAGCACCCCGCCCCCTGTCTTATGACCAAGGCGTTCTGTTTCTGACGCCAAAGGTGCCCCCATGCTTGACCTGACCTATGACACCCCCAAAGTGCGCACCATTGCGGGTGCCAAACATGACTGGGAGCTGGTCATCGGGATGGAGGTGCACGCGCAAGTTCTGTCGAACGCCAAACTCTTTTCCGCCGCCTCGACCAAATTCGGGGCCGAGCCGAACAACAACGTCGCTTTCGTGGACGCGGCCATGCCCGGCATGCTGCCCACCATCAACGAATACTGTGTCGAGCAGGCTGTGCGCACGGGTCTGGGGCTCAAGGCCGAGATCAATCTGCACAGCGCCTTTGACCGCAAGAACTACTTTTACCCCGATCTGCCGCAGGGCTATCAGATTTCGCAGCTGTACCACCCCATCGTGGGCGAAGGCGAAGTGCTGGTAGAGCTCGGCGACAATACAGCGCGTCTGGTGCGCGTGGAACGTATTCACTTGGAACAGGACGCGGGCAAATCGATCCACGACATGGACCCGAACATGTCCTTTGTGGACCTGAACCGCACCGGTGTCGCGCTGATGGAAATCGTCAGCAAGCCCGACATTCGCGGCCCCGAAGAGGCTGCTGCCTATCTGACCAAGCTGCGCCAGATCTTGCGGTATCTCGGTACGTGCAATGGCGATATGCAATCTGGCGCGATGCGTGCGGATGTGAACGTGTCAATCTGCCTGCCCGGCCAATACGAGAAATATCAGGCGACGCAGGACTTTAGCCACCTCGGGACGCGCTGCGAAATCAAGAACATGAACTCCATGCGGTTCATCCAACAAGCGATCGACGTCGAAGCAAAGCGCCAGATCGCCATCGTCGAAGCCGGCGGCGAAGTGGTGCAGGAAACCCGTCTGTTTGATCCGGACAAGCAGGAAACCCGCTCCATGCGCTCCAAAGAAGAGGCGCATGACTACCGCTACTTCCCCGACCCCGATCTGCTGCCACTGGTCATCGAACAGGCGTGGGTTGATGACATCGGTGCCAACCTGCCCGAACTGCCCGACGCCAAGAAAGCGCGCTTTATCAATGACTTTGGCCTCAGCGACTATGATGCGTCGGTTCTGACCTCAGATCTGGACAGCGCGGGCTACTTCGAGGCGACCGCACAGGGCCGAGACGGCAAGATGACGGCGAACTGGGTGATCAACGAACTTTTCGGCCGCCTCAAGAAAGACGAGAAAGCCATCACCGACAGCCCCGTCAGCCCTGCCCAGCTGGGCGGCGTTATCGACCTGATCGCGTCTGATGCGATTTCCGGCAAGATCGCCAAGGACCTGTTTGAAATCGTCTATACCGAAGGTGGTGACCCTGCCGTGATCGTCGAAGAACGCGGGATGAAGCAGGTCACAGACACCAGTGCCATCGAAGCCGCCGTAGACGAGATCATCGCCGCGAACCCCGATCAGGTTGCCAAAGCGCGCGAGAATCCGAAACTGGCGGGCTGGTTCGTCGGGCAAACGATGAAGGCCACTGGCGGTAAGGCGAACCCCAAAGCGGTGAACCAGATCGTTGCACAAAAGCTGAACGGCTAAGGCGTCGGGCCGGGGTTTACCAAAGCCCCGGCCCTTTTCTCGCCACGCTCACCCTCTGACACGCTTTGAAAGGTCTTTTATGGATACGCCCTTCCGGTCATCGCCGCGCCTTGTACAGCCCGAATGGATCGACTTTAACGGCCATTTGAACATGGCTTATTATTCGGTGTTGATGGATAACGCGGTCGATGATGCCTACCATCAGATCGGGTTCGGACCAGAGTATCAAAAGACAGGTCACACCACTTATGTGGCCGAATTCCACGTCTGTTATCTGCGCGAGTTGCACGAGGGCGCGTCAACCTATTGCACGTTCCAACTGCTCGACTTTGATGAAAAGCGTTTCCATTCGTTTACGCAGCTCTGGCACGAAGACGGTTGGCTGGCGGCCACCGGCGAAGCGCTGACGCTGCATATCGATCAGTCGGGCCCCCGTGTGGCCCCGATGCCCGCCGATATTATGGCCCGGCTAGAAGCGATGAGATCGGCCCACGCGACGTTACCTTATCCAGAACAGGCTGGCCGTAAAATCGGGCTGAAACGCTGATCCGCGCCCTCTTGTTTGACCTCTTTTGACCCGAAAGCCAGCCCACATGCCACGCTATGAATACAAAGTTGTACCCGCCCCCACCAAAGGGCTGAAGGTCAAGAACATCAAAGGTGCTGAAGCGCGGTTTTCCCATGCGATTCAGGAGCTTATGAATGGTCTTTCAGGTTACGGCTGGGAGTATCAGCGGGCAGAGACTCTGCCATCGACTGAACGCGTGGGGCTGACCGGCAGCACGACGGAATGGCGTAATGTACTGGTGTTTCGCCGCCTACGCGAGGACGCGCCGGACACGGCCCCTACTGAACTGCTCCCTCCTCCGTCAGATACGATGGAAGAGCCCGAAGCCACTGCTTTGGACGCGAACACGGATAACGCAGAGGACGAAAGCTATTTCGAGGATCAGCACGGTGAAACCGACGAGGATGAAGAAACGGCGGCGGTTGCTCCGACAATGCTGAACGCACTGGCGTCGCGACGCAAAGCAAGCACGGTCGAAGTCCCTGCGCAAAGCAAGCCCGAGGCCGAAAAGCTAGCGGCAAAGACGCAAGTCGAGACTGACAGCCAGACAAAATCAATCGACACTTCCGAGGAAAAACCCGCCGGCGATCCCCAGACAAAGTCCGTGGACGAAAAAGCTGCGAAGGCTTCGGATGAAACCAAAGACGCCCCTGCCCCCGAAGACGTCCCCGCGTCCAAGGTCGATAAGACCCCGGACTAAGGGGCCCCTGTCAGACGTCGAGGTCCAGCGCCAGTGCGTGAATGCGGCCGATCAAGTCGGGACCAAGCGCCTCATGCACAGCGCGGTGACGCGCAACCCGGGACAGCCCCTTGAAATGGGCGGACCGAATTTTCACATTAAAATGACTTTCACCCCCCTCGCGGAAGCCGCCATGCCCACGGTGGCTTTCACTATCGTCAACGACGCTTAATTCCGACGGTGCAAACGCCTCTTCCAGCCGGTCGGCAATTTCTTGTGTCACTGACATTTTTTAGCTTAGCCCCCTTCAATCTCTGAGCCCAAGGTCTAAACTGACCGGCCTGAGTCGGAAAGGTCCATATCATGCCCAAAAGTGATCCCTTTGGATTCGACATGTCTGTGTCGTCTTCAAAAAAGAAAAATCCCCGCGGCCGTCGCGGGATGTCCGGCGCGTCCGAGACATCACAACGTGTCTGTTCGCACGAAGGCTGCGAGGAAGCCGGCAAATACCGTGCGCCAAAAGCACCTGACGTGCTGGATGACTATTTCTGGTTCTGCCAGCAGCACGTGCGCGAATATAACCTCAAGTGGAACTTCTTTGACGGCACCACAGAGGCCGAATTGAACGCCCAGCAATCCAAGGACAAAGTGTGGGAACGCACCACCAAGCCGCTTGGCGATCCCGAAGCACGGGCTTGGGCGCGTTTGGGCATCGAAGACCCGCATCAGGTCTTGGGCAAAAACGCGACGCAGAACCCCGGCAAGGGGCCTGCCGCCGGACGCCGCCTCCCCCCCACAGAACGTCGCGCTCTGGAAATCCTCGAGGCCAAGGACACCTGGAGCAAGCCCGAAGTGCGCAAGGCGTATAAGGCGCTTATCAAGGTACTGCACCCCGATATGAACGGCGGTGATCGCAGTCAGGAAGAGCAGTTGCAGCTGGTCGTCTGGGCCTGGGACCAGCTCAAGGGCAGTCGCAACTTCAAGGACTGATGCAGCACCATTCCGGCCGGCCGAGGGCATCGGCCACCGCGTGAAGCGCGTGCCATAGCCAGACAGACGGGGCGGTGTAGACAGATGCGCCGCCCCTTTTTCGTCCCCCGCAGGTCTTTGCGACTTTGCCGCAGGTGCGAATTGCCCCTTTCCCTCACGCTCAGGAAAGATATGTTGCCGTGGACGCCACCCCCTGATCCGCAGGCGGTGCGCAGGACAGAAGCATGAAGGACGTACAGAATATGGCCGAGACCTCATTGGACCTCACAACCAAACCCACCAAAGAGATCTCCGTTCGCGAAGTCTTTGGCATCGACACCGACATGGTCGTGCACGGCTTTGACGAACGCACAAGCCGCGTTCCCGATCTGGACAGCACCTATAAATTCGACCCTGACACCACGATGGCGATCCTCGCGGGCTTCAACCACAACCGTCGCGTGATGGTTCAGGGCTACCACGGGACGGGTAAATCCACCCACATCGAACAGGTGGCAAGCCTGCTGAACTGGCCTTGTGTACGGGTCAACCTTGATAGTCACATCAGCCGGATCGACCTGATCGGTAAGGATGCGATCAAGCTGAAAGACGGCAAGCAGGTTACCGATTTCCAGGAAGGCATCCTGCCTTGGGCGCTGCGCAACCCGACTGCGATTGTGTTCGACGAATATGATGCGGGCCGTGCCGACGTGATGTTCGTGATCCAGCGCGTGCTGGAAGTTGACGGCAAGCTGACGCTGCTTGACCAGAACAAAGTGATCGAACCCCACCCCTATTTCCGCATCTTCGCGACCGCGAACACAGTGGGTCTGGGCGACACCACGGGCCTTTACCACGGTACGCAGCAGATCAACCAGGGTCAGATGGACCGTTGGTCGCTGGTCGCCACATTGAACTATCTTAGCATCGATGCGGAGACGCAGATCGTTCTGTCCAAGAACCCGCATTACAACACGGACAAGGGCCGCAAGACGATCAAGCAGATGGTCACCGTCGCCGACCTGACGCGGACCGCCTTTATGAACGGCGAACTCTCGACCGTCATGTCGCCGCGTACCGTGATTGCCTGGGCCCAGAACGCCGAGATCTTCCGCGATGTGGGTTATGCCTTCCGCCTGTCGTTCCTCAACAAATGTGATGAACTTGAACGCCAGACCGTCGCCGAGTTCTATCAGCGCCTGTTCGACGAAGAGCTGCCAGAATCCGCCGCAAGCCTGAGCTTGGGGTGAAATTCTCAGCGATCATCGTTATCATCACTTTTGTTGCCTGGGCTAGCTATAAGACTGGGTATTCATCCGGTGTTGAAACTGCACCAGAGTATGCGGCAGAGGTACAGGCGGCGACCGTACAGAGGAACAAGCAGTTGGAGCTAGATCTCAATGCTGCAGCCTCATACCAGCAACCCACCGTTGCTGAATGCTTACCAGTTCTGGCAGGATTTGATGGGGATGAAATATCATTTTGTACTGATCTATTAGCCCGATATCAGAGTGACGAACATGACGCTCGAGAGCTTGAATACAGGAGTAGGGATTAAAATGTCTAAACCTTCCGACAACCCCGCCGACGCGTTCAAAAAGGCTTTGGCCGAAGCAACCAAAGTCATGTCGAAAGATCCCGATCTAACGGTGAGCTACTCCGTCGATCCCTCGGGGCTGAGCGGCGATTCAATGCGCTTGCCACAGGTCAGCCGCCGCATGACCCGCGAGGAAGTCCTGCTGGCCCGCGGCACCGCCGACGCGCTCGCGCTGAACCGGCGCTACCATAACGGCCAGACCCATTCGAAATATATGCCCGCCGGTGACATGGCCCGCGACCTATATGAGGCGATGGAAACCGCCCGCTGCGAAGCCGTGGGCGCACGTGACATGCCCGGCACCGCCGGCAACATCGACGCAAAGATCAAATACGACTCCCTGCGCAAAGGGTACGATCAGGCCAAGCAACCCTCTGACGTGCCTTTGGCGACGGCAGCAGGCTATCTAGTGCGCCATCTGGCGACGGGGCGCGATATGCCTGCCGGTGCCGCCAACGCAATGGACCTGTGGCGCGGCTATATCGAGGATCAGGCCGGCGGCACGCTTGAGACGCTGAACGACACGCTTGATGATCAGGCGGCCTTTGCCCGCTTTGCGCGCAAAATGATCGTCGATCTGGGCTACGGCGATCAGCTGGGCGATGACCCAGACCAAGGCGACGATGATCAGGACAGTGCCGAGGAAGAAGGCACCGAAGAAGAGCAAGAGCCCGATAGCACCGGTCAAGACGAACAAGACGAGGACGAGGCAGAAGCCTCTCCCGAACAGTCGCAAGAACAACAGCAAGATGAATCCCAAGCGCAGGTGTCGATGGATGACACCGCCGATCAAGAGCTTGGCGAAGAAGCCGAGATGCCCGATGGCGACGCCCCGATGGAGCCTCCCGCTCCGCCGCAGGCATCGGATGCGGACCCGAATTATCTGGTGTACCAGACCGACCACGACGAGGTGATCGGTGCGGCGGATTTGGCCGAACCGGCAGAGCTTGAACGGTTGCGCGCTTATCTCGACCAGCAACTTGAACCATTGAAGGGCGCGGTGAGCCGACTGGCGAACAAGCTGCAGCGCCGCTTGCAGGCGCAGCAAAACCGGTCGTGGGAATTTGATCTCGAAGAAGGCACGCTGGATGCCGGTCGTCTGGCCCGTGTCGTGGCCAACCCCACGACGCCACTGTCGTTCAAGGTCGAACAGGACACCGAATTCCGCGATACCTGCGTGACGCTGCTGCTCGATAACTCCGGCTCGATGCGCGGGCGTCCGATCTCTATCGCCGCGATTTGCGCCGATGTTTTGGCCCGCACGCTGGAGCGCTGCAACGTCAAAGTCGAGATTTTGGGCTTTACCACCCGCGCCTGGAAAGGTGGCCAAGCCCGTGAGGCATGGTTGAACGATGGCCGTCCGGTACAGCCGGGTCGTCTGAATGATTTGCGCCACATCATCTATAAATCCGCAGACGCCCCCTGGCGGCGTACGCGGCCCAATCTGGGGCTGATGATGAAGGAAGGCCTGCTGAAAGAGAACATCGACGGCGAGGCGCTGGAATGGGCCCACCGCCGGATGATCGCACGGCACGAGTCCCGCAAGATCTTGATGGTGATCAGCGACGGCGCGCCCGTAGATGACAGCACCCTGTCGGTGAACCCCGCCAACTATCTGGAAAAACACCTGCGCGACGTGATCGCGATGGTCGAAAAGCGCAAGGCCGTCGAGCTGCTGGCCATCGGCATCGGCCACGACGTGACCCGCTATTATGACCGCGCCGTCACGATCACGGATGTGGACCAGTTGGCCGGTGCCATGACAGAGCAGCTGGCCGCCCTTTTCGACACCGATCCGCGCAAACGCGCCCGTGTCATGGGCATGCGCCGCGCAAGCTGAGGGTCAAGGACGCTCCGCGGGGAGTTTTAAGAGCAAAATGAAGAATGGGGTGGTGACATGTTTCAATCGTTCGAGGTGACCTCGCGGCCGGAACAAGGGCCGCCACGGCTGGCCGCGCTGCGCAAGCAATTGCGAACCGACGCGCTTGACGGGTTTCTGGTGCCCCGCGCCGATGCCCATCAGGGCGAATATGTTGCCCCCCGCGATGACCGGCTGAAGTGGTTGACAGGGTTTACCGGATCGGCTGGCTTCTGTGCCGCCTTGCGGGATGTGGCGGGCGTGTTCATCGACGGGCGCTATCGCACGCAGGTCAAAGCGCAGGTCGCGGATGTCTATACGCCGGTCGCATGGCCCGAGGTATCGCTGGCAGATTGGCTGCGTACAGAGCTGCCTCAGGGCGGCGTTGTCGGTTTTGATCCGTGGCTGCATGCCGCCGGACAGATCGAGCAGTTAGAAACAGCTCTGGAAGGCAGCGGCATCACGCTGCGCCGCACCGATAATCTGGTGGACCGCATCTGGGAAGACCAGCCCGCCCCGCCCATGAACCCCGCCAAAGTGCATCCGATCGACTATGCAGGCGAGTCCCATGGCGGCAAGATCGCGCGGCTGGCCGAGGGGCTGCGCGACAAGGGCCGTGCTGCGGCAGTGATCACCCTGCCCGACAGCCTATGCTGGCTGCTGAACATTCGTGGGTCCGATATTGCGCGCAATCCGGTCGTGCATGGCTTTGCTGTGCTGCACGCTGCCGGTCATGTCGACCTATTCGTCGCCCCCGCCAAGCTTGAGGGGCTGGAGGCGCATCTGGGCCAGCACGTGACCATTCACGCACCAGAGGCGTTTCTGGCGGCTCTCGCCAACCTATCTGGTGCCGTTCTGGCCGAGAAAGCGACTGTGCCGGTGGCTGTCGCGGATGCTTTGGGCGACAAGATCGTGTGGGGCGATGACCCCTGCGCTCTGCCCAAGGCCCGCAAGAACGAGGCCGAGATCAACGGATCTATCGCCGCGCACCTGCGCGATGGCGCGGCCTTGGTCGAGGTGCTGGCCTGGCTGGACGCGCAGCCTGCGGGCAGCGTGACGGAGACACAGGTGGTGACCCAGCTGGAGACCGCGCGCCGCCGTGATCCGGCCTTGCAAGAGATCAGCTTTGAGACCATCGCCGGCACCGGCCCCAATGGCGCGATCATGCATTACCGCGTGACCGAGGACACTGATAGCCTTTTGCAAGACGGGCATCTGCTGGTGCTGGATTCGGGCGGGCAATATCTGGATGGCACCACCGACATCACCCGCACCATCGCCATCGGCACGCCGCCGGTTGAGGCGAAAGAGGCGTTTACCCGTGTGCTGAACGGTTTGATCGCCATGAGCCGTCTGCGCTGGCCCCAAGGGCTGGCCGGGCGGGATATCGAGGCTGTGGGGCGTTTGCCGCTCTGGATGGCGGGGCAGGATTTCGATCATGGGCTGGGCCATGGCGTCGGAGCCTATCTGAGCGTCCACGAAGGGCCGCAACGGCTCAGCAAACTAAGCACGGTGCCCCTGTCCGACGGTATGATCCTGAGCATCGAGCCCGGCTATTACCGCGAGGGCGCCTTTGGCATCCGGCTGGAAAACCTTGCGGTGGTACGGCCTGCGGGTGACATGCTGGGCGGGGACGCGCACCGCGCCATGCTGGCGTGGGAAACGCTGAGCTTTGCCCCCATGGATACGCGGTTGATCGTGCCCGACCTGCTGAGCATGGATGCGCGGGACTGGCTGAACGCCTATCACCGCGACGTTGCGGAAAAGATCGGACCGCAGCTATCACCGGTTGCGAAACTGTGGTTGGATGCGGCAACAGCGCCGGTTTGAGCGCGATATAAATCAGTTCATTCAGGGAGGACGGTCAGCAATGGCAGACCATATCAAGATTTTGAAGTCAAACGGGACATGGACAGTGCGCGCAGGCGGTGCGGTATTGGCCGAGACACGTAATGCGCTTGAACTGCGCGAAGGCGACCACGACGCGGTGATCTATATCCCCCGTTCGGATATCGCGATGGCGTTTCTCGACAAGACCGACAAGACCACCCACTGCCCGCACAAGGGCGATGCGCATTACTTCTCGGTCGTGACCAAAAGCCGGACGCTCGACAACGTTGCATGGTCCTATGAGGATCCGAACAACGCCGTGGCCGAGATCAAAGACCATCTGGCGTTCTACCAGTTGCCCGAGGTCGCGGTAGAGCAAATCTAGGGGCCCCCGCGAGGGCCCCAAAATTTCAAGGTTGAGGTAAGGGGGGCTGCGGCCCCTCTTATGCGTTCAGCAACCAGCTTGTGTCCGCGCTGAGATCGGCGGCGCTGGTATTTTGCACGATCACCACGACATTGCCGTTGACCACAAGTTCACTGTCGGTGCCATTGGCCGCGGCGCGGATTTCGAACATCCCGTCCCCGGGTGCGAAGCTGGCGGGCGATCCTTGGGTTTCTTGCAGGTACAGACCGTCTTCGGCAAGGTTGAAATCGGTCACGATCACCGGTGCCTTTCCAATCTGATCATAGCCGATGGCGTTGACTACATCAGCCCCGTCACCCCCTGTTACCGTATCGCCGTCGTTGGCGCTGATGGTGTCGTCGCCGTCGCCTCCCAGCACCACATCGGCCATCGTATCCGTATCGCCTGACACATTGCCGTCGAGGTTGAAGTCAAACGCACGGATCACGTCATCACCGGCACCGCCGTCGATGCTGTCAGCACCCAGCCCCGAGATAAGGAAATCATTCCCCGCCCCGCCGTTCAACGTGTCATCGCCCATACCGCCGAACAATGCGTCATTCCCCGCATCACCATCGATCTGGTCGTCACCCTTGTTGCCCGCCAACTTGTCCGGCCCTTCGCCGCCCGACAGCGTGTCATCGCCAGGGCCGGCGTTGATCGTATCGGCCCCTGCATCGCCCGACAGGTCATCATTGCCGCTGCCACCATTGATCAGATCACTTTGGGTGCCGCCGCTAATCACATCGTCGCCGCCATTGCCATTGAGCGTGTCGTTCAACCCGCCCCCCATCAACGTGTCGTTCCCGATGTTGCCGTTCAGCAGGTCGTTGCCGCCCTGCCCGTCGAGCACATCATCGCCAGCCAATCCGCTGAGCGTATCGCTGCCAACGCCGCCCATAAGGGTATCGTTGCCCGCGCCGCCGCTGAGCCCGTCGTTGCCCGCGTTGCCCATCAGGATGTCGTCACCGTCATTCCCTTCGATGTAGTCAAAGCCTTCGCCACCGCTCAGCGTGTCGTTGCCTCGGCCCCCCAGCACTGTATCCGCGCCAAAGTTGCCCATGGCGTCGTCATTGCCCGACCCACCATTAACCAGATCATTGTTGGTGCCACCACGCAGGACATCATCGCCGGAACCGCCAAAGAGCGTGTCCATCAGCCCGCCGCCCAAAAGCGTATCATTATCGGCTCCGCCATCCAGATTGTCGGACCCGAGCCCGCCTAGGAGGGAATCCGCGCCTCCGAAACCGGCCAAGCTGTCGTCACCGCTGCCACCGATCAGGGTGTCATCGTCGGCACCGCCGTCCAGCGTATCGCTGCCGTTATTCCCGTTCAGCAGATCGTCGCCCACGCCACCGCGCAGCATGTCGCTGCCCTGCCCGCCGGACAGATCATCGTCGCCGCCGAAACCGGTCAGGCTGTCCGCGCCATTGCCACCCAAAAGCGTATCACTGCCGGGGCCACCGTTGACGGTATCGCGGCCCTCTTCGCCATTGCCAAGGTTGTCGCCACCGCCAAGGTGCAGCATGTCGTTGCCAGCACCGCCCTGGACGGTGTCATCCCCACCAAAGCCGTTTACCGTGTCGTCCCCGCCAAAGGCATCGATGTCATCATTTGCCCCCGTGCCGGTGACCAGGTCAGGCCCATTGGTGCCCTGTTGCAGTACAATCTGCGGGGATGTGACATTTGGCTCTGACACGTCTTCGATGTTCTCCGACATGTCATCATCACCGTCGTCGCTGCCCATCAGCCCTGCCATTCCAAAGAGCGCGAGCGCCGGCAGTAAAGTCAATCCAAGCATGTTCAAATCCCCCAAAACTATACTTAAGAGTGTAGTTCACGGGGACCGTCCTAGCAAAGCCAAATTCCTGCCGCAATTCGGCCGTATTTCAATATTTCACGACAATCATATTTCGCACGGCCTACTGTGCTGAAAGTAGCAACAATTAAGAATGTTCTTCGGCGGCGGTTTCGGCCAGGGCGCGGTTATAGGCCTTGAGGGCATCGACATGGAACAACGCGCCCAGCAGTTCGGGCGGCGATTCGGGTTTCAGCGTGACCACCGGAATAAAAGCAGCACCGGTCTGCTCGAAAATCGGCATGGCGGCCTCTAGTGTGGCGGTGCCGTCAATATAGGTCCCTTCGCCGATCAGATCCCAGCAGGTTTCTTCGTTCGCGGCGCGCAGGTCGTCGGGACGGCGCATGATGCGGCCGACCATGAACATGCCCAGCAAATAGGCCTGTGGACCAGCCGCAAGGTGAATACCGCGGCGTTCCATCTGGGTGAGAAAAAAGCTGCGGTGCACCAGACGTGACGCCAAACCCGTAGACATGCTGACGGCGACCATGACCGCAAGACCCGTCTGCCAGTCACCTGTCAGTTCGAACACAATCAACGTCGTAGAAATTGGCGCACCCAGAACGGCTGCCGCCACCGCCCCCATTCCCGCCAGCGCATAAAGCGATGTCGCCCCCGACATCGTGGGGAATACGCCCGTGGCGATCAGCCCAAACGCCAGCCCCGTCAATGCGCCCAGCATCAGCGAGGGCGAAAACACACCGCCGCCCATGCGCCCCCCAAGTGTGATCGACACGGCGATGATCTTGAGCACGGCAAAAACGACCGCCTCGTGCAGGATCATGTCGCCGCTCAGGGCGCGGGTTATCGTTTCGTATCCGACGCCGATGATATGGGGGAACCACAGCGCGATTACGCCAAGGATCGCACCCGCCACGGCGGGACGCAGATACCGTGGCAACTTGCTGCGGGCCTGAATGAAATTGCCGATATCCTCGGCCCAAAAGATGCCGCGCATCAAGAATACCGCGACCACGCCGCAGGTCAGCCCGAGCAGCAAAAACGCTGGCAGTTCCGCGTAGAACGACATGTCGCCCACGGTCGGCAGGACAAATTCGGTCAGGCCGCCAAACTCTAGCCGATTAATCACCGTCCCCGCGGCGGAGGCGATGACAATCGGGGCGAATGCATGCACGGCAAAGTGGCGCAACACGATCTCTAGCGCAAAAAGCGCCCCTGCAATTGGCGCGTTAAAGCTGGCCGATACAGCTGCCGCCACAGCGCAGCCCAACAGGTCGCGCCCGGTGATACCGCTTGCGTTGATCCGGCGACTGACCAACGTCGCGATCACGCCAGCAAGGTGAACAACCGGCCCTTCGCGCCCCGACGACCCGCCGGTGCTGAGCGTGATCAGTGAGGCCAAGGCCGACGCGATCCCTGCCCGCGTCTCCACACGCCCTTCGTGAAGTGCGGCCCCTAGGATCACATCGCCCACACTGCGCGCGCGGGCATCGCGCGTGAAATTATGCAGGATAAGCCCAACGGTAAGCCCGCCGATTGTGGGGATCAAAACGACCCAATACCAATCGAGGCTGCCAATATAGCTGTGCAAACGCTGAACATCTTCGGTGCCATAAAGAAACGCCTGTAACGCGTTGATTCCCTTTCGAAAAAACAGCGCAGCAAAGCCTGCGCAGATACCGATCACCAGCGCGATAAACCAAAAGGTAACTTTGCCCGGCCCCTTTTCACGCAGCACGCCCCAGCCAAAGCGCGCATGGCTGCACAGCGTGTCATATTGCTGGTTCAGAAAGGGGCGCGGTTTCAAAGGCATGGCGGCTTTGCTGTCAGGGTTTACCCATGTCTAGGACAGAGCCGCCTGCGTTAAAACCCCTGCAATCAAGACGCGGCGCCTAGCTGGCGAATTCTTCGCCCAAAAGCTCGCGTGCAGCGGCGCGGGCGGCGTCGGTGATCGTGTCTCCGGCCAGCATACGCGCGACCTCGTCCACCCGTTCGGGGGCCGAGAGCGGCGTGACCGTCGACAAAGTCATGCCTTTGGACACGGCCTTGGACACGCGCCAGTGGTGTGCGCCCAAAGCGGCCACCTGCGGCGAGTGGGTGACAACAAGCACCTGACCGCCCTGCGACAGCGCCGCCAGACGCCGCCCCACTGCGTCGGCGGTTGCCCCGCCAACACCACGGTCGATTTCGTCAAAGATCATCGTCAGGCCGGTTTGTCCCTTGGCCAGACACACCTTGAGCGCGAGCAGAAAGCGGCTTAGCTCCCCGCCCGATGCGATCTTGCCCAGTGGGCCTGCGGGCGCGCCGGGGTTGGTGGCGACGGTGAAGGATACCGCGTCACGCCCCTCGGGGCCCGGTGCCTCGGCTGTGATCTGGGTAGCAAATACCGCGCGTTCCATCTTTAGCGGGGCAAGCTCAGCGGCGACGGCCTTGTCCAGCTTGCCTGCTTTCTTTTGGCGTGCATCGGTCAGTGCGTCAGCGGCGGCGTCATAGGCGGCTTGGGCGTCACGCACAGCTTTCTCAAGGCCGGCCTGTGCTGCCTCGCCCGCGTCTAGTGCATCCAGCTTGCCGCGCAGCGTGTCGGCAAAGCCCGCCAGCTCATCGGCCTGTACCTCGTGTTTGCGGGCCATGCCGCGGATGGCGAACAGTCGTTCTTCGGCTTCCTCGAGCTCGATCGGGTTGAACGACATCGTGTCGATCGCGGCAACCACGCCCTCCATCGCTTCGTCCAGTTCGACCATAGCACGTGACAGCGCAGCCATCGGGGCCTCTAGCGTGCCGTCGGCTTTGTGGGCGACTCCGTCAAGCCAGCGCAGGGCGTCGCCTAACTGGGTCTCTGCGCCGCCCTGTCCCATCATCTCGTAGGCGTTGACCACATCGCTGCGGATCTTTTCGGCGCTTTGCATCAGACGGCGGCGCGCGTCGAGCTGCTCTTCCTCGCCCGCTTGCGGGTCCAGCTTGTCCAGCTCTGCCACGGCGTGGCGCAGGTATTCTTCTTCGGCGGCAATGGCCTCGCGTTCGGCGGCGGCCTGTTTGGCAGCCTTGCGCGCAGCAGCCAATGCAGACCACGCCTGACGCACCTTGGCCCGCAGCGCAGCCGTGCCGGCGAATTCATCCAGAATGGCGCGGTGGCCCTTGGGGTCAAGCAGCCCGCGGTCGTCATGCTGTCCGTGCAACTCGACCAACGTCTCGGACAGGGCGCGCAGCACCTCGCCCGAACAGCGCCGATCGTTGACCCAAGCCGTTTTGCGCCCGTCAGAGCCGTTGATCCGGCGCAGGATCAGCTCGCTCCCGCCCGGCAGTCCGGCCTCTTCCAGTACCGCATGGGCCGCGTGCCCCTCTGGCAGATCGAACCAAGCCGTTACCTCGCCCTGAGACGCGCCCTGACGCACCAAATCGGCGCGCCCGCGCCAGCCCAGCACAAACCCGAGGCTATCAAGCAAGATCGATTTACCCGCCCCGGTTTCGCCCGTCAAAACGTTCAAACCCGGCTGAAACGCAAGTTCCAGCCGGTCGATGATCAGCATATCCGAAATATCTAGGCCGCGTAGCATGGGTCACTATCCGTGTGGGCCGTCAAAAGGCGCGTGGTCAGATCCATTCGCCCTTGATCGTTTGGCGGTAAATCGCGGTAAGCCAGTTATCCCCAAAGGACTTCATTTCGAGGCCCTGACCGGTCAGCAGCTTATAGCTCGCCTCGTACCATTCAGTGGACTGGTAGTTATGCCCCAGAATGGCACCTGCAGTCTGCGCCTCGTCCGTGAGACCCAGCGACAGATACGCCTCTACCAGACGGTGCAGCGCCTCGGCGGTGTGGGTGGTGGTCTGGAAATCCTCGACGACAACGCGGAAGCGGTTGATCGACGCGGTGTAATGCTCGCGGCGCAGATAATAGCGCCCGACTTCCATTTCCTTGCCCGCCAGATGGTCAAAGGCCAGATCGAATTTTAGCACCGCAGACCGTGCATATTCGCTGTCGGGGTAATCTTCGATCACGCGGCGCAGCGCTTGAAGCGCCTGAAAAGTCAGGCCCTGGTCGCGGCCAACTTCGTCGATCTGGTCATAATAGCTGAGCGCCAGCAGATAGTGGGCATAGGACGCGTCATCGTCATCGGGAAAGAAATCGATATAGCGCTGCGCGGCAGACCGGCTGCTGGGGTAGTCTTGATCCTGATGGAAGGCAAAAGCCTGCATGATTAACGCGCGTTTGGCCCATTCGGAATAGGGATACAGGCGTTCGATCTCCGAAAAGTATTCAGCCGCTTCGGCAGGGCGTTTACGGTTTAGTTCGAATTCGCCGCGTTCAAAAATCTGCTCAGCCGAATAGGTTTCAAGCGGGATTTCCTGAGGGTTGAAGAAGCTGTTGGTCGTCCGACCCGTATCCTGAGCACCACCGCACGCGCCAAGAACGCCCGCCAAAAGCACCGCACCGACCACCCGCTTGCGCGACATCGTACCCGTCATGCGTTTCACCCTCGCTTTAAACTCTGCGTCACGTTTCACGATACGCCTTTGCCCGTGACTAGCACAAGGTTTCGCGCAACAAAACGACCATTCGGTAGTCCCTCGCAAGGGCAGCTGTCGACCGGCCAAATCGTAAACAAAGGATTACCCAAGCACCACCGGAGTTTCAACCATCGTTAATGCCCTGACCTGCGTCACCGCGATCACGATTTCAGGCAACGGCGGGAATTTCATCCCACTCAAGGCCAAAGCCCGGCAGACGCGACGCCATCTGCGCGTCGCATTGTACCATGCGTACTGCGCCGGGAGTCGTGAACAGCGCACGCAGCAGCGTGTTGGTCAGGCTGTGACCCGCGCGAACACCGGTATAGTGACCAATAAGCGGCGCACCTGCCAGCGCCAGATCGCCCAAGGCATCCAGCATCTTGTGACGTACAGGTTCGTCCGAATGGCGCAGACCGCCCGGGCTGAGCACCTGGTCGCCATCAAATACGACCGCGTTCTCACCGGCGTTACCACCCAAGGCCAGACCGTTGGCTTGCATCGCATCCACATCCGCCTGACGGCAGAAAGTACGGCTGTCGCAAAGTTCACGCGCGAAGCTGCCGTTGTTCATCACCAGCGACTTTTCCTGATGGCCGATTGCAGCGTCTGCAAAATCGATGACAAAGTCGATCTTCAGCGTGTCCGCAGGCGAGATGGTGGCCGACGCTTCGCCGTCCGTTACAGTGACGGTCTTAAGCACCTCAAATGCTCGTACAGGGGCCGCCAGCATGCGCACACCGCGCTGCATGATACCACGCACGAACGGCGCGGCAGACCCATCAAGGATCGGCACTTCGGGGCCGTCGATTTCAATCAATGCGTTGTGGATACCGCAACCGGCCAGCGCCGCCATCAGATGCTCGACAGTCGAGACCTGCAGGCCTGTCGCATTCTCGAGCTTGGTACAGAGCGGCGAACGGTTTACCGCATCCCAACGCGCAGGGATCAAGCGATCACCCACATCCACGTCGCTGCGTGAGAACCAGATCCCGTGATGTACACCAGCAGGACGGATCGTCACAGTTGCGGGACGGCCCGAATGAAGGCCGGTGCCGCTAAAGCTGATCGCTGTCTTGATGGTTGTCTGCACGATTAATACTCACTGTCCAAAGATCATCTGTCTAAGTTGAACTCTGTCCTATCTGGGCCGTTCCGATTGCTCAATTCAATGATTGCTACCGTCTGAAACATGACTGTCACAATTGACGGTTAATATCCGCCAACCTACCGTAAAATACTGTTAAAAATAGATATTCTACGTTTCAAACAAGTCGCGGGCTTGCCAAAGCGTGATGAGCGATCTGCGATTTATGAACCAACATTACCGCATTTTCTGCATCGCAGCACACCCGAAGTTGTACCGCTAACAAAAAAGACCACCCCGAAGGGTGGCCTTTTAGACGCATACGAGGACGTCTTGCCGTTTCTTAGTTCGCCTGACGACGCAGGAACGCGGGGATCTCGATCCGCTCTTGATCTTCATCTTGCAGATCGCGCGGCTGTGGCGCGGCGGAGGACGCGCGGGTCTGGACCGGCGGCTGCTGGCGTGCGGGGCGCTGCTGTTGGGTTTCCGCCTCGCCGTGGCCGGTCATGCGGTTGATCAACGAATTGATCCCGAAACGCTTCTCGCCCTGATCTGCCGCGGCGGGTTGCTGACGCTGCTGCTGGGGCTGTGCCTGAGGCTGGCGTTGCGGTTGTTGCTGTTGGGTTGGCGACGCTTTCTGAGCGGCCGCGCGCAGGCGGGCCAAAGCTTCGGGCGATGGGGTGCCCGGTGCAGACGCGCGTGGCGCGACAAATGCTTCTTGCTGTTGCGTGTCGACATTCACCTCTTCGTGGCGCGGCTGAAAAGACGCAACCTCGGGACGGTAAGCAGGGGGTGGAAGATCATCGGCGTTGGACGCGTTGTCGTCATAGCGGTTGTCAGAGAAACCACCGTGCTGGGACGACTGATCTTCCTGGAACAACTGCTGCTGCGGCTCTTCTTCGTATTCCGCTTGGGCAGCAACAGGTGCAGGTGCCTCGGCGGCTGGGGCTTGTTCAACCTCAAGCGATTTAGCAGGCAACGGCTGCGACATCGAACGGCGTGGCACAGGCATTTCTGTGTTCACGTCAACCGCATCGATACCTGTCGCAACAACGCTCACGCGCATAACGCCACCCAGTTCGGTGTCGAGCGTGGACCCGACGATGATGTTGGCGTCTGGGTCGACTTCTTCGCGGATACGGTTCGCCGCCTCGTCCAGTTCGAACAAGGTCAGGTCGTGGCCGCCGGTGATGTTGATCAGAACGCCCTTGGCACCGCGCAGGCTGATTTCGTCCAGCAGAGGGTTCGCGATGGCCTTCTCGGCAGCCTGGATGGCGCGATCTTCGCCCTCGGCCTCGCCGGTACCCATCATCGCCTTGCCCATTTCGTCCATCACGGCGCGAACGTCAGCAAAGTCGAGGTTGATCAAGCCGGGACGGACCATCAGATCTGTCACGCCTTTGACGCCTTGATACAGCACGTCATCGGCAAGCGAGAAGGCTTCGGTAAAGGTGGTTTTTTCATTCGCCAGACGGAACAGGTTCTGGTTGGGAATGATGATCAGTGTGTCGACAACTTTTTGCAGCGCCTCGATGCCATCCTCGGCTTGGCGCATCCGCTTGATGCCTTCGAACTGAAACGGCTTGGTCACGACGCCTACGGTCAGGACACCCAGCTCGCGTGCGGCTTGGGCGATGATTGGCGCAGCACCTGTCCCGGTGCCCCCGCCCATACCTGCCGTGATAAAGCACATGTGAGCGCCGGCCAGGTGATCCACAATCTGTTCAATGCTTTCTTCCGCAGCAGCAGCACCGACCGACGCCCGTGCGCCAGCACCCAGACCTTCGGTTACTTTGATGCCCAGCTGAACGCGGTTCTCTGCCTTGGCTTGTTGCAACGCTTGCGCGTCCGTGTTGGCAACCACGAAATCAACACCATCGAGTTCTTTTTCGATCATGTTGTTCACGGCGTTGCCGCCTGCCCCGCCAACACCAAACACTGTGATGCGGGGTTTCAGGTCGCCCTGTCCGGGCATTGAAAGATTGAGGGTCATGAGCCGTCCGCCTGTATTGTTTAGCTCGCTTACGGAGCATTTTTTGTGCAATTCCCCTTGTTGTATAGGGATAACGCCCTTGCGTCACCTAGAAAACACGGTTTTGACACATTATATGGGCGTTTTTTTGCCGGTTTTCTCATGATTTCGACGCGCGCACCGCATCTGGGGGTTACCAGTTGTCGCGGAACCACTTGACAGCGCGCTTCAACGATCGGGCCGGATACCGGTCGGCAGGAATGTCGAAATCCCACCACTCGTCCTGCGGGTGCGCGGCGAATAATGCCAACCCCACGGCAGAGGCGAAACCGGGTCCGGTTGCAGCCTGTGGCAGGCCGTGGACGCGCAACGGGCGGCCCAAACGGACCTGCTGGCCCAAGATCTTGCTGGCCAGCCCATCAAGGCCCGGAATTTGACTTCCCCCACCCGTCAGCACGATCTGCTGGCTTGGGAGGTGATCAAATCCCGCCGCATCCAGACGGGCGCGGACCTCTTCGAGAATTTCTTCGACACGCGGGCGCATAATGCCGATTAGCTCTGCACGGCTGACGGTACGGCGGTCGTGTTCATAGTCACCGGTATCCCCACCGATATCGATCATCTCGCGGTCATCCATGCCTGTCGCATGCACCCCACCATAGAACGTCTTGATCCGCTCGGCGTTGGCCGTAGGCACCTGCAATCCCATAGAGATATCAGAGGTGATGTGGTCGCCGCCCATCCGGACGCTATCGGCAAAAATCATGTGCTTGCGGATAAAGATCGACACAGAGGTCGATCCGCCCCCCAAATCGATGCAGGCCGCCCCCAGTTCTTGTTCGTCTTCGACCAGCGATGAGATCCCCGACACATAGCCAGAGGACGCGATGCCCGCCAGTTCAAGGTCACAGCGTTTGATACAATGGGCAAGGTGTTGAACCGCAGCGGCATCGACGGTCAGCATATGCATGTCGACCGACAGCGAATTGCCCAATTGTCCGCGCGGATCGGACAGACCCGACCGGTTATCCAGCGCAAAGTTCACGGGCTGCGCGTGCAAGACCTCGCGGCCTTCGCCGTATTCCGGGACATCGCAATTGGCCAGAACCTGCGCGACGTCCTGCTCCGATACGACTTGCCCTTCAAGTTCAAGCGTGGCGTCCAGACCATAGCTGCGCGGTTCGGCACCCGAGAAACAGGCAATCACGTGATCCACGCGAATGTTCGCCATTTTCTGAGCCGCTTGCAGCGCGGTGCGCACAGCGCGTTCTGTTTCCTGCATGGCGCAAATCTCGCCAAAGCGTACCCCGCGCGACCGTGTGGTTGCAGCCCCGATTACCCGAAAGCCCGACTGTCCCGCAAGCGACCCGATCTCGCCCTCTTCGGACATGCGGCCCGTCCCGTCGAAACGCAAGACAAGGCAGGCAATCTTAGAACTGCCCACATCCAGAATAGCCACCACGCCGCGTTGCATCGCAAGCTTACGCATGTGGCGCATGGATCGCTGACTATCGTATAGGTCCATCATGTTTTCACTGTCCCGAAATCTGCCTGATGCGCCACAATTCTTGTGTGGCTTCTTTGTTCATTTGCACGGTCGGCCGCTGCGCCAACCGCATATCTACCCGCGCCACATCGCGGCTTAACATATCCTCTGCGCCTTCCAGCGCAATCACCCGTTCCAGCGCCTGAACGGCCTGTGTTTCGGGCAGAAGGATGCGCTGCTCACGGTCAAGAACGACGTCCCAACGGCGTTCCCCCATGCGCACCAAACCGCGCAACCTCTCCCCCAACGGAGCCGCCGTGCGGATTAATTCAAGCGCTTCACTCACGCGTATGTTCGCCGCCTCGCCCACCACAAGGGGCAGATCCGTGCGGTCAGCGCGCGATACAAGCTGGCCGATGGGGCTGCCCTCGGCGTCGATCAGCAGCAGCCCGTCCTGACTGCGCCAAACAGCGACCGGCACCCGTGGCTGTACCGACACCTGCAACACGCCGCCCGGTTTCACCCGCAGCGATGCCTGCTTGACGCCGGGAAGATCGGTGATCGCCTGCCGCAATGCAGGCAGATCAAGATCGAAGGAACTGGTTGGAAATTCGACAGGCACAGCAGCACGCACGTCAGCAGCCAAAACGCCTTCGACACCATCAATCGCCATCAGCTTGACCATGAATTCGGGGCGTTGCTGGATGCTGGTGCGGGCGTTGGCATAGACATCTGCGAGCTGCCCGCGCCGCGCCTCGTCCGACAGGTAGATGGTGCCCGCCGTCAGCGCGAGACAAAACGGCACGCCAAATCGTAACCCGAAACGAAAGGTCGGCGTCAGCATCAAGCGCTGCATCCGCCACGCCCAACGGGACGGTGCGGGATCTGCCTTGGCCAGCTTGGCGGGTTTGACGCGTTTGATCAACGATTGCATGACGCGTCCTCGATCATCCAGGCGCAAAGCTCGCCAAAGGAAATGCCAACCGACTGCGCCTGTTCGGGCGACAGCGACGTTGGCGTCATGCCGGGTTGTGTGTTGGTCTCGAGCAGGAATAACCCCGCTGCGCCCCTGCTTTCATCCCAACGGAAGTCCGTGCGGCTGACACCGCGACAGCCAAGCGCGTTATGGGCCCGCAGCGCGTAATCCATGCAAAGTTCGAAAATCTCGTGCGGGATGTCGGCCGGCACCACATGGGTTGATCCGCCGGCTTTGTATTTCGCGTCGTAATCATACCAGCCTGTGGTCTGGATATCGGTCACGGTGAGCGCCCGCTGCCCCATCACGCTGGCGGTCAACTCGCGGCCTGCGACAAATTTCTCGACCATCACCTCGGTGGGCATGGCGTCGTCCAACTGCGGCGGGCCGTTGTTTTCGACCTCGACCAGATAAACGCCAACGGACGAGCCTTCGTTGTTCGGCTTCACAACGTAGGGCGGCTCCATCACATGCGACCCGCGCACGGTAGAGGCCGGAACGATCACGCTTTCAACAACGGGCAGGCCTGCGGCACGGAAGACTTCTTTGCTGCGCTGCTTGTCCATCGCCAGTGCAGAGGCCAGCACGCCGGAGTGCGTGTAAGGCAGCCCCATCCATTCAAGGATCCCCTGAACGCAACCGTCTTCGCCCCAGCGACCGTGCAGACAGTTCAGAACAACATCAGGCTTGGCCGCGACCAAGTCAGCACAAAGATCGGGGCCGCAATCGACCTCGATGACTTCGAAACTCCGGTCCCGCAAAGCCGCTGCGCACGCGCGCCCTGTTGAAAGAGACACCTCGCGCTCAGCGGAGGGGCCACCCAACAATACTGCAACTTTCGGGGGTGTCCTGCTCGACAATCCCACTCAATCTGCCTTTTTAAATGGGCCTGTTGCGACCCTTATTTATTCTGTGTCGGGTCACTTACGGGCCCTGAATCACGACGCTCGAACGATTATTTTTCGCCGATCCGCATAATTTCCCACTCTAGCGTAATCCCGCTGGAATCGTAAACCTTTTTTCGCACCAACTCGCCTAATGCCTCGAGGTCGGCCGCCGTCGCGGACCCGGTATTGATCAAGAAGTTGGGATGTTTCGGGCTCATCTGCGCACCGCCCAAGGTGGCACCGCGCAACCCTGCATCATCAATCACCTTCCACGCTTTTAGATCGTGGCGGTCGTCGGCCTGCCCCGTGCTGGAAAATCCTGCCGGATTGCGAAAGGTCGATCCTGCGCTGCGATCCTTGGTGGGTTGGGTTTCGTCGCGTTTGCGCAGCTGCTCTTCCATCCGCGCATGTAGCGCATCGGCATCGCCTTGGGGCGGCACAAACGTGGCCGAGGTGATAACACACCCGTCAGGCAACGCGGTCTGGCGATAGGCGAATTTCAAGTCATCAGGCCCAAGCGTGACCTGTTCGCCCTCACGTGTGATCGCCTCTGCGCTGACGAAATAATCAGCAGTGTAGGTGCCATAGCAGCCCGCGTTCATCCGTACCGCACCGCCAATGCTCCCTGGGATTGTGCGCAGAAACGTCAGATCAAGCCCCGCGTCCGCCGCCTTGCGCGCGACATGGGCGTCCAGCGCGGCTGCGCCCGCGGTGACGGTACCATCCTCGCAGCTGATGGTGTTGAACCCACGCCCCAAACGGATCACCACAGCGCGCAAGCCGCCGTCGCGCACGATTACATTCGACCCGACGCCCATTGGCATGACACCCACATCGCGCGGCAACGCCTTCAGGAACGCCGCCAGATCATCCGCATCCGCAGGCTGGTAGAAATAATCGGCGGGGCCGCCCACACGCAGCCACGTCAGATCAGCCAAGGGACGGTTTTGCGTCAGCTTGCCGCGCATATCGGGAAAGGAAATATCTGTCATGGGCTTCGCGTAGCTTTCTTTGGCGGGGAGGTCAATTTTCCACGCGGCCAAAAGGCAGGTGGACCGCTGGCGCGTCAATCAAGGCGGTTTGCACGCAGGGCCCGTGTCAGGCGACCGGCCACCCAGCCGACAAGGAACGCGCAGACCGCATATCCCGTGGCCGCGGCTTGGGCCATGAACACCGGTCGCTCGAATGGTTTTGCGCCTAAGCCCCAGATCATCCACGCCCAGTTCAGCGCCAATCCAGTCAGCAAGACCAGCACAAAGCCGCCATAGCGCCGCGCCAGCCCACACCAACCAGAGGCCAGCATCCACACAACGAGAATGCTGATAAGAATGACCAACGTCAGATTCATTCTGCCGCATCCCGCACAGCAGCACCGCGCAGCCAGCGCATCAAATAGATCACGGGCCAGCGCAGCACCGAACAGCCCGCCGCAAGTACCAGCATTCCGACCCAAGGGCCGTGCTGCACCGTGACATAGCCCAGTACGGGGATACCCACGGCAATCAGCACATAGGCGCTGCGCCAGTGCTGGTCAGAACTGGGCGTCATCGCCAGCACATTCGCGACGACGGCCCAGAAACAGGCAAGAACCAGGGATATACTCATTTGGGTACCTCGGGGTTTTGTCCGCGCAGCTTGGCCAGCAAAAAGCGCAAGGGATTGCGGAACATGGACACAAAGGCAGCAAATGCGAGCAAGGTGAACAGCCAGCCCTCCTGAAGGCCGATCAGAACGATCAGCACAGGTGCGGCAATCAGCAGTAAGATACCGGGAATATATTGAAGACGCATCGGCAGCGTCGCCACCGTGGCCGAGCAAAAGACCCACAGGATGCAAGCCCAAAGCAAGGTCATAACCGGCCCCCATATACAGGGGTCGGTGCCATTTACACGGCTTCCTTCTTTAACGCAGCCAGCGCGTCAGGCAAGGCGTTGGCCCATGTGCTGATGGTGCCCGCCCCGAGGCAAACAACCATATCCCCCGGACCTGCCTTCTCGCGCACAAGCCGCGCTAGATCTTCCTCGCTTTGGACGGCGCGGGCATCGCGGTGGCCGTGACGGATCAGCCCTGCAACCAGATCGTCGCGCCCTGCCCCTTCAATGGGGTCTTCGCCTGCGGCATAGACCTCGGCGATGCCAACCACATCGGCATCGTTAAAGCAGGCACAGAATTCTTCAAAATGGTGGTGCAAGCGGCTGTAGCGGTGTGGCTGGTGCACGGCGATGACGCGCCCTTCGGTGGCCTGGCGCGCAGCCTTTAGCACAGCGGTGATTTCAACCGGGTGGTGACCGTAGTCATCGATAATTGTCACACCGTCGACTTCGCCCACTTTGGTAAAGCGCCGGTTCACACCGCCAAAGCCCGCCAGTGCGGCACGGATTTCTTCGGCTTTCATGCCAAGGTGTCTGGACACGGCAACCGCCGCCATTGCGTTGGATACGTTGTGATCCCCCGGCATGGGCAAGCTACAATCCTTGATTGTGATCCCTTCGGCCTGAAACACGATATCGAAATGCGCCACGCCCGCCTTGTAGTGGAGGTTGATCGCGCGCACATCGGCTTGCGTGTTAAAGCCATAGGTCATCACGCGGCGGTCGGTGATCTTGCCCACCAGCGCTTGCACTTCGGGGTGGTCAATGCAGCAAACCGCCAGCCCGTAGAACGGAATGTTTGATACGAAGTCCAGAAACCCTTTGCGCAGGGTATCAAAGTCGCCCCAATGCTCCATATGTTCAGGGTCGATGTTGGTCACGATCGCAATGGTCGCCGGCAAACGGTTAAAGGTGCCGTCGGATTCATCCGCTTCGACCACCATCCATTCGCCCTGCCCCATACGTGCATTCGAGCCATAGGCGTGGATGATCCCGCCATTCACGACAGTCGGGTCGATGCCACCTTTGACCAGCAGTTCGGCCACCATCGTTGTCGTGGTTGTCTTGCCGTGGGTTCCGGCAACGGCGATGTTGGATTTCAAGCGCATCAGCTCTGCCAGCATCTCTGCGCGGCGCACGATCGGCAGCCCTGCCACCCGTGCCGCATCAAGTTCGGGGTTGCCCGGTTTGATCGCGGAAGAGATCACAATAACCGCGGCCCCTTCGATGTTCGCGGCCTGCTGACCCTCGAAAACAGTCGCGCCAAGATCCACCAGACGGTCTGTGATCTTGGTCGACTTCAGATCAGACCCCTGCACGCGATAGCCGTGGTTCAACAACACTTCGGCAATGCCTGACATGCCGATACCGCCGATGCCTACGAAATGGATCGGGCCCACATCAGTCGGAAGCTTCGTGGCTGCGTTCATCGTTTCTTTCCTTCGGTTGCCAGGGCTTCCACCATCTGGGCGAGTTCTTCTGCGGCGTCTGGTTTGGCGACAGATAGGGCGGCGCGTGACATCTGCAACGCGCCATCGGCGTGGGTCAGCACCATTTCAATTTGGGCGCGCAGGCTGTCGGGGTTTGCCATGTTTTCGGGCACCATGATCGCGGCACCGGCGTCGACAAGCCCGCGGGCATTCGCGGATTGGTGATCGCCTGTGGCAGCCGCATAGGGGATCAGGATAGAGGGCCGCCCGATAATAGAGATATCGGCGACGCTGGACGCGCCCGCGCGGCTGATCACCAGCTGCGCTTCGGACATGCGGCGCGGCACATCGTGGAAAAACGGCTGCACATCTGCGCTGATACCATTTTCGGCATAGAAAGCCGCGACGCGTTCACCGTCTTCGTCGCGTGCCTGATGGCTCACGCGGATATTGCGCAATAGATCCAGCGGCAGATCGGCGATGGCGGGGGGGATGACCTCGCTGAGGATCCGCGCGCCCTGGCTGCCGCCCATCACTAACAGCTCCATCGGATAATCACCGGGCGCGATATAACCGGCACCGGCCCGTTCCAGCACGGTTGCACGCACCGGATTGCCAGTATGTTGCGCGCTTACCCCGTCGGGAAGCGTGGTCGGCCATGTCCCGCACGCCACCGCATCGACGCGTTTGGCGAACAGATTATTGACCCGCCCCAAGACGCCGTTTTGTTCATGGATCATGCGTGGTTTGCGCAGCACCCATGCCGCGGCCAGAGCGGGGATCGACGGATAGCCCCCAAAGCCGACAACCACATCAGGTTTATCGCGCAGCATCCCAAAGACGCCGCCAATCACACCGCCCATAATTCGAAACGGCGCAATCGCCTTGGCCACGAGCCCGCCGCGCGCGAAAGTTGCGCTGTTGACCTGCTGGATCTCGACCGCGTCGGGAAAGCCGCTTGTGTAGCGCGCACCGCGCGCGTCCGTCGACAGCTTTACCCGCCAGCCGCGGGCCAACATGACTTCGGCCAGCGCCTGCGCGGGGAACATATGCCCGCCCGTGCCACCCGCCGCGATCACCAGCAGCGGGGCGCTCATCGGGCGCGACCTCGTCCAAGTAGGTCAGAAATCTGGCCCTGCGGCCGCGACCGTGTAAACGCCAGCAACATGCCCACGGCGATACCCGATGCAATCACCGACGACCCGCCATAGCTGACAAACGGCAATGTCATACCCTTGGCCGGCAGCAGCCGCACGGCAACGCCCATATTGATCATCGCCTGCACGCCGAACATACACGCCAGTCCGGTGCCTGCCAGACGCACAAAGGGATCCCGCTCGCGCACCAGACGCAGCAGCGACCGCACAACGATCACGGCATAAAGCGCGATAACACACATCACGAGGATCAGCCCGTATTCTTCGGCCGCAACGGCAATGATGAAATCGGTATGCGCATCGGGCAGCGACCATTTCACCTGCCCCTCGCCCACACCAACACCGAACAAACCGCCTTCGCGGATCGCATCCGTGGCATAGCCAAGCTGCGTGCGCGGGTCGATATCGGGCGACAAGAAGCCGTCAATCCGGCGGGCAAAGTGTTCTGAATTGGAATAGGCAAAAGTGCCTGCCAGTACGACGAGGCCAGCCATACCGACCAGCAGCACCAAAGGGGCACCTGCCACAAAATACATCACGCCCCAGCCGAACAGCACCAGACACGCCTGCCCAAAGTCGGGCTGTAGCGCCAGCATCAACACGATAGAAATACACAAGGCAAAGGACCACGTCTTGCCCGGAGGGCCGTTGATCTCGAGCGCCGCCGCCATCATCCACGCCGCGACGACCACAAAGCCGGGCTTGAGGAATTCTGACGGCTGGAAGGACGCAAAACCCATCGAATACCAGCGCACAGCACCCTTGCCGAAATCCGTTCCAAAGAACGGCAGCAGGGCCAGCGCGACAAAAGAAAGAAGAAAGCCGACAATCGCCAAGCGACGGACCATAATCGGTGTCATCATTGACGTCAGCACCATCGCGATCACAGCCAGCACGCCAAAGACGGCCTGCCGCTGTACATAATGGAACGAGTCAAACCCGTTTTTCGCGGCCAAGGGCGGCGACGAGGCCAGCCCTAGCAACATGCCCACGGCAAACAACAGGAGGATGCAAGACATCGCCCATTTGTCGATCGTACGCCACCATTTTGGAAGAATCGGTTCGCCATCCCGAACGGGAACCGCACCATAGACCATTTCTGTCATGGGACCTGCCTTACACTGCCTCGTTCCGCCCCTTTTCGGGGTCTAACTTGCAGTGTAGCGCGAAAGGTCACGCGGGGCTAGTCTGTTTTAACCAGCCCCGCGCAAAGCTGCCTATGCGCCCGCGTGTGTGCCGCGGATCGGATAGTCATTGTCACGCACGAACTTGATACCCTTCAGCAGCCCTTCCAGGTCAGGCCTTGCGAATGGCGCGTTCGAGATATCGAGAATCTGGATATTGCCATCAGCGTTGACGACAAAGACGCCCGGCTCGGCAAAGGGCTGGTCGGTCTCGAGCGGGCTACGCGGGTCGGAGACATACAGCCCAAGATCCTGCATTTGCGCGATGCTCAAATCATAGCCCACAGTCAGGGACAGGTCTTGCTCTTGCGCCATCTCGCGCGCTTTATTTTTCGGGTCGCCCGACACCGCCACGACGTCTACGCCAGCCTCGTTAAAGTCCGCGACCAACCCGTCCAGCGTCTTGAGATAGGTTTTGCAGATCGGGCAGTGCAGCCCGCGGTAGACGACCACCAATTGCCAGTCAAATTCGCCCCGTGGGGTGCCAAGGGTCAGCATCCCGCCCTGCAGCTCTGCCACGGTTAGTTTCGGAAATGCGTTGCCTGCGTCTAGTACGTTCATCGGGTCTCTCCTGTAATTGCTTCGTTACTGTCGGAGGTAATGCTCATCCGCGTGATTGCCACCCCGCTCACATCCACTTGACCGACCTGCCCTGCTCAGGCAAAGGCGGGACCATGCAATATGATACGGTCATTTTAGGCGCAGGGGCCGCAGGCATGATGTGCGCGGCCCACGCGGGCGGGTCGGTGTTGGTCGTGGACCATGCCAAAGCACCGGGCGAGAAAATCCGCATCTCGGGCGGCGGGCGCTGTAACTTTACCAATATGCACTGCACGCCCCAAGCCTTCATCTGCGCCAATCCCCATTTCGCTAAATCAGCCCTTGCACGCTATACCCAGTGGGATTTCATCGAACTGGTCGACGCGCATGGCATCGCATGGCACGAGAAAACCCTCGGCCAGCTCTTCTGCGACACCTCCGCCAAAGAGATTGTCGCCATGCTGCGCGGACTGATGCAAAAGGCTGGTGTGGATTTGCAGTTGCTCAGCACGCTAACCGATATCGCCGCGACGGATGCCGGCTACAGTATGACCTTGCACACGCCCGACGGCACAACGCCGATCACCGCGCGCAATCTTGTCGTTGCTTCAGGCGGGAAATCTATTCCCAAGATGGGCGCGACCGGTCGCGCCTACGAGATCGCGGCGCAGATGGGCATCCCCGTGACCGACACCCCCGCAGGGCTGGTCCCCTTTACTTTCACCGACGCACGCTTTGCCCCGATATCCGGCACCGCAACGCCTGCGCGTGTGACCGCCCAAGGCCCCGCGTTTGACGAAGCCTTGCTGTTTACCCACCGTGGCCTTTCCGGCCCTGCGATCCTTCAAGCCTCCAGCTACTGGACTGAAGGCGCACCGATCACGGTCAACCTACTGCCCGACATTGATCTGCTGAGCAAACTGCGCGCGCAACGCCAAAGCTATGGCCGCCGCAACCTCACGACCGAACTCGCCCATCACCTGCCCGCGCGGCTGGTCGATCACCTTGCGGGCATCATGGATTTGGGCGGCAACCTCGCAGATTGGTCGGACGCAAAGCTCACCGCGTTGATTGACGCGCTGTCGAACTGGACGATGACCCCTTCGGGCACCGAAGGCTACCGGACAGCCGAAGTCACCCTTGGCGGGATCGACACCGATGCGCTATCGTCCAAAACGATGGAGGCGAAAACACGCCCCGGTCTCTACTTCATTGGCGAGGCCGTCGACGTGACCGGATGGCTGGGCGGATACAACTTTCAATGGGCATGGTCCTCGGCCATGGCCTGCGCCGCACATATCGCGCAGAAACAGTAATTTCCAAGTGGCCCCAAATCCCGGGGGAGCCGCCAAAGGCGGCGGGGGCAGCGCCCCCCTCTTTCACGTCATCAAGGACGCGCTTACCCGTCTGCCAGATGCTTTTGCACCTGCGCGACAAAGTCCTCTCCGCGCCGTTCGAAACTATCGTATTGATCAAAGCTTGCCGCCGCAGGGGCCAGCAACACGACGTCTCCCGCCTCTGCCTCTTCGACAGCGCGCGCGACTGCGACCTCCATCGTGCCGCAGACCTCTGCCTCTACGCCCAGCTTCATGGCGAACTGCGCCGCCTCGCGCCCGATAACATAGGCTTTGCGAACGGTCTCAATGGGCGCTGACAAGCTGCCCAAGCCCCCCTCTTTCTCCAGCCCACCGCAAATCCAACGTATATTCTGGAACGCCGCCAGCGCTTTAACGGCGCTGTCCACATTGGTGGCCTTGCTGTCGTTGACAAAGCGAACACCACCCGCCTCGCCCACGGTCTGGCTGCGATGCGGCAGGCCGCCAAACGAATGGAACGCCGCCTCGATAATCTTGGGCGCGAACCCCAGCGTGCGGCAGGCGGCATAGGCGGCGCAGGCGTTTTGATGGTTATGCGCGCCGGGCAGTCCGGTTACACCGCGCAGATCGATCGACGCCACTTGTTTGCCATTGCGATACTCCGACAAGAAGCCCTTGCGCGCAAAGACCTGCCAGCCAAGCCCGGTAAGCTTGCGGTCCACCGACACGCGGATCACCCTGTCGTCGGCAGCTCCTTCGCTCAGCTGTCCCGCAAGGAAACGCCCTTCGGGTTCGTCCACACCGATGACGGCGCGGTCTGGACCCCCTTCGGCAAACAGCCGACGTTTGGCCGCGAAATAGCCGCCCATGCCGGCATGGCGATCCAGATGATCGGGGCTTAGGTTCGTGAACACGGCGACATCCGGGGTCAGGTTACGCGCCAAATCGGTCTGGTAGCTCGACAATTCCAGCACCACGACCTCGCCATCAATCGCGGGTTCGATGTCCAGCACGCCGCGTCCGATGTTACCGGCCAGCTGTGTCGGTCGCCCTGCATGCTTGAGGATGTGATGCACCAACGCCGATGTGGTTGATTTGCCGTTCGATCCGGTGATCGCAATGATCTTGGGTACGACATCAAAGTTGTCCCAGGCCAAAGTCGCAAAGCTTTGAAAGAACAGCCCGATATCGTTGTCGACCGCGACGCCGGCCTCTTGTGCGGCCACGATGACGGGATTGGGCGCGGGGTACAGATGCGGGATACCGGGCGAGACGATCAACCGCGCGATATCGTCAAAGGCACCCGATTGGCCAAGATCAACACAATCGAACCCTTCTGCTTGCGCCGCGCCACGCGCTGCGGGGTTATCGTCCCAACAAACCGGCACCGCCCCCCCTGCCGCCAGCGCGCGGGCCGCAGACAAGCCCGACCGCCCGAGCCCCAGAATGGCGACCTTTGCGCCGGTCAAACCTTGAACTGGTATCATGCCTGCTCTCCTGTTAGCGATGACCCTGAAACGTTCGGAGCCTTTAATGCCCCATCTGCCAGAGATTTTAGCCCAGCTCAACGCTGACATGCGCGCCACGGATGACTGGGGTGATATAGCAGCCTATATCCCGCAGTTGGCCTCTGTCGATCCCGCGCAATTTGCGATCGTCGTGACCACGGCGGATGGCGAAGTCTTCACCGCCGGAGACGTGGATACACCGTTCTCGGTGCAATCCATCACCAAGATCTTCACGCTCGCCATCGCCCTTGGCAGATCCGGCGACCAATTATGGAAACGCGTGGGGCGCGAACCGTCGGGACGGGCGTTCAACTCTATCGTGCAGCTCGAGGCGGAGCAGGGCCGGCCGCGCAATCCCTTTATCAATGCCGGCGCGATTGTCACCACTGACGAAGTGCTGACGGGGCGCGAACCGCGCGAGACGCTGGCAGAGATCCTGCAGTTCGTGCGCGCAGCCGCCAGCGATGATGACATCCACATCAATGAAAAAGTCGCGGCATCCGAAACCGCTCACGGTCACCGCAACTTTGCGCTGGCGCATTTTCTGGCATCCTGCGGCAATCTGAACAATGCACCTGAAAAAACGCTCGGCACTTATTTCCACCACTGCGCTATTGATATGTCCGCGCGGCAACTGGCGATGGCCGGACGGTTCCTGATCGAAACCGACAAGCTGCCGCGCATGATTCTGCCGGCACGCATTCGACGGCTGAACGCGCTGATGCTAACCTGTGGGCACTATGACGGGTCGGGCGACTTTGCCTACCGTGTGGGGCTTCCAGCGAAGTCCGGCGTCGGCGGTGGCATCCTCGCCATTGTCCCCGGTCGCGCCAGCATCGCGGTCTGGTCGCCGGGCCTCAACCGCTATGGCAATTCGAAAAAGGGCACCCAAGCCATGGCGCGGCTCGCCCGCGAAATGGGCTGGTCGATCTTCTAACCCCGCCCCGCTTCATTTTGCCAAATAAACTCCGTGGGAAGCGGCCAAGGGCCGCGTGGGGGCTGGCCCAGCCGTTCTGATTTATGTGGTTCGCTGACATCTAACGTTGACACTGGGAGGCCATAAGGCATTGATATGCCTTATGGCTATAAAATCCAATGACCTTAAATACGCAGAGAAACTCTCGAAGAATTCTTCGAGAGGAGCAATCAGTCAGAAGCTCGCCCCACGGACCGTGGGTGGATTCTCCGTGAACGCATGCAGAAACGCTCTCTGTTCCTCCTTCACATTGCCGCCGATTCTGCATTCAGTGAACGCGGGCCATGCGCGAGGGCAAATCAAAGGTTCAAGCGAAAATCGATCCTACTACTGCAATGAGTGCGGGAAGAGTTCTCGACTCAAATCCAATACTGCATTGGTAGAAGAATACGCACGCCTCAGGACGCTGAATAGGGGAACAGATAGGGAACGATGCCCGAATGAGGCTTGTCTTTCACATGGCGTTCCTCAAAGTCTCATGCCTTCAGCCTATCGAGTGCACGGGAAAACTCCGAAAGGCGACCCGCGCTTTCAGTGCAAGTCTTGTAAAAAGACCTTTTCGATTGGGTCGCCAAAGCGACGACATCGTGAAACAAAGGAAACCGGCGAGATCCTTCGGCTTCTGGTCAACAATGTGCCGCTCAGGCGCATTATGGAGATTTCTGGGGTCCCTGCCGATCGTCTTTATAGGCGCATTGATTTCCTGTATCATCAATGCAGGGACTTCTCTGCACGCAAAGATCGAAACCTGCGAAAAGGGTTTGCCGGTCGAAACAGGGTTGTTGCCTTTGATGTCCAGACCATTCTGGCCAACTGGCGTCATGCTCATCGAGTTTTGAACGTCCCGGTCCACCACGCCGTCACTGTGGACAAACAAACTGGTTATGTAATCGCTGCGACAACCGATTTTGATCCTGGAACAGATGCTGTCGATATCGAGCGTGAGATGTATCAAGTCGATGATTTCGATCTTCCAAGGGCCTGGCGACTTCACGGAAGAGTTTGGGCTTATGGTGAATATCGAGATTCAGTTTTGCGCGGTGTGAACAACCTGCTTACCGAGGGAGAAAAAGCTCTTTCGGGCAATACCTTTGACCTACCAGGGGAAGGTTCGCGGGTTCGCGGCGACATTTTCCAAGCTGCCCATATTATGATGGTAAAAAAGTTGATTGGCTCCGACTATCGGCAGTTGCTTCTTTGCGTGGATGGCGACAGCGGCCTCGCACATATTGCCAATATGCTATTTGCCAACGACGTTATGGCTGGAAAGGCACATGTTGCCGATGTCCGTTTCACAAAGGGATTGAGAAACAGGAGGCGAGTGACTCTGACCAATGAAGGAGAAGCGGTAAGGCAGTTAGATGTTTCTGCTCATCAAAAACTTATGGATATTGCCGGATCAGCTTATGGTCTCGAAACGGACATGACTCGCCTCGTAGCCGCTCGACTACTTGCAAAGTATGGAGCAGTCTATTCAGGCCAAAGAGGACAAGATCTCTCAAGCAATGGCTATGACTGGAAATACCACAGGAAAGAAGAGCCTGAGCAAATCATCCGACTTTTGACGGATCGCGGGGATCTTTCTTTTGGTGATCTCGCCATCCTTCTTTCAAGATCATCCATGGCACCAGTTGACAAGTATTTTGCTCTGGTGCGCAGGCGTATTAAAGCGTTTGATCGAGGCGCGCGGCCAACTTCTGGCGAAACAACTTGGTATGTGAACGCCTTCTATGATCCGCGAATGATTGAAAAGGTCGCCACAATTTTTAGATTTTACTACAACTATATGCTCCTGGAGTCGGCTGAAGGCGGGAAGCCTAAGGCCGAGCGTCAAACGCCTGCAATGAAAATAGGGACAGCTAAGGGGTTGGTGTATATTCGCGATGTGCTGTCGTTCTCGTAAGTATATCGTTTACCTTAACTCCAGCAAATTCATTGTGTTGCCCGATGTGTGACATCTGAAAGAGCCAATATTTTATCTATTATAATGCTCTTCTGGGTCGACGCAAACCAGCCAAGATAGTCGATAAAATAATACGAAACTAGGAAACCAGCCAGCCATGACACTTCGCGCGCCAAAATTGATGAACACCGCTATCATCTCAGATGATGCATATTTGGCGGCTCGACTGACCTCGGCCGTTGCTAAACGATTTCATTATCTGTCGGTTATGGACGGACCGAGGTTGAAGAGGCCAGATGCCCAGGCCGAGATAGCGCGTCGAAACAATGCTCTGGCTCGGATCAAAGCAAACGACGTAATCTTATCCGGTCTTTCGGATGATCAGGTTGCAGCTATGTCGGATAAACTGCCAAATGGCATTGTTCAGGTGCGTGATCATGCAGACGTTGACAGTCTTGCCTCGACAGACATCCTCAATAATGAACGCCTTAAATGGGGGCGGGAAAACATTGGGGTTGGCCTGCTTAAAGCGCTTTACGAAGGGCGCCTTATCGAATTTGAAGACAATGGTCCTGCAACGGCTACGATCATCGGGCATAGCAAGCATCACGTCGTGTGTGAAGCTGGTGATAAAATATCGGAAATAATCGCCTCGAACTATGCATATTCCCTTGGAGCCTCACTCACGATTATCCCGGAGGTAGATACTGAGGTGGCGGAGCCGATCCTTGAGCAGCTCTATTCCTCCGAAAACGGGAAACAGCGCCTAAACCTTCAAACTGACCTTTTTAACCTATGTGGCGGTGTCAAATTTCCCAACGGAGCGTCTTTAACATTTTTTACTAAGAAACTTCCATTTGGCATAGGATTTCCTTCCCACCCTTCAACACACATTTTCAACTACCCCGATTGCGGCGTTTCTGTGATGAATGGATTTGCGGCCGAACAGAGCGACAGCAGAGGTGTAAATGTAGCAGTTTTGGTGGACCCTGAGAAAACTCCGGCGCCTGAGATTGATGCTGCCACCAAGGTTTTGCCAAAGAAACGGGTTTTCGTTCGTGGATATCGTGGAGAAGGCGCGGAAGTCAGCTCCATTTCAGATATGGTCGATCACTTTCCATATGACCTGCTGTTGTTTGCGACACACTGTGGCGATGCTGACGGCTGGCGCTGGACTTATGAGTTCACTGATAGTGAAGGTTTGGACCGCCGTCTGATAGTAGACATCGCAATCGGTATAGGACGGACAGACGATAACAATCTTTTAAGAGTAATGCAGTTTAGTTATTTTCATTCACTTGATGGCGTCGATTGGGACGATCCGGTTGCCAAAGCTGATCTCTATGTTGGTAGCGCCATAAAGGACTACGCAGACTGGTCTGGAAGAGATGATTTTGAACCAGTTCACAAAGAACCTTTGGATAGAGTTAAGTCATCGGCGGCAATGGCAATGTTCGACAATAATTACATTCCGATGCCAACCTCTCTTGCTGGAAACGGAACACCGATTGTTATAAACAATGCGTGTGTTTCCTGGCACGAGCTTGCGGCACGTTTCACATTTGGTAATGCACGCGCATATATCGGAACTCTTTTCCCGGTCCTGCCGTTTGAAGCCGAGAGCGTGGTGAATACTATTCTCGACAAACACTGGGGTAAGCTGCTTCCAGAGGCCTTATGGTTGGCTCAGGTCGATACTTACGGAACGTCGGATAAGCGCAGACCCTATGTGATGACCGGCGTCTACATACAGAAATTGCGATCTACGAGAGAGGATGTGCCCAAACACATTATGCAGCGCTTGTCAGAAAATGGTCGCTATTATGCTCAACGGGTTGAGCTTTCTAAGGCCGAGGAAAAGAAGGATGCGCAACACGTTCATCGCTATTATCAAAATGAAGCAACTGCATTTTATAAGTAACCAAGCCATTGGCACCGCGGTTTATGCGGCCTGACTGCTTGCTTCAGGGTGTAGCGCCTTCCAGTTCCACGGC